>MDTD01042628.1_pt1 | contig 11148 bp, 5 predicted proteins | sample 811221 | NCBI WGS metagenome assembly MDTD01 (sample SAMN05326646, study PRJNA326480) | marine metagenome | isolation source: seawater | place: Pacific Ocean: South West | collected 2011
CAATATTGTATTTTTAACATAAATACCATAAACATCTAACATCATTATCATGCGTGTAAATGATCTCTTTTTATCTTATACAGCGTCTTGAAATATGGTAATTAAGATAAAATCAAGTAAAAAATATAATATTCTATTGACATTTTCGCATTGACGCAGTACTTTATGCCGGTATACTGGACCGGTCCAGATATCTGATTAGCAAACCAGCAACAAAAAACAGGTGAATAGATAGATGAAGACGGAAGCAGCAGAAGTTTCATCACTGCGCTATCTCTCGATAAGGGACATTTTGAAACAGGAGATATCCGGCAAGCGGTTGGTCCCCGGCTACAAACTTGCCAGTGAACGTGATCTATCCCGGCGTTTCGGAGTAAGCCGCTGGACGGTTATAGAAGCCCTTAAACTACTTGAACATGAAGGCTGGATCGAGAAAATACCGTATCGCGGTATTTTTGTTAAATCCCCGTCAGACCGCTTAAAAAAACGCAAGTTGCTTTTTCTGCTTCCACATGACCGGATAGATGAAAGAAGCATGGGCTTCGTCGAGTGGAACCGGTATACAGAACTCAGTGCAGGAGTGCTTGAAGGGGCCCGGGTTAACGGTCTTGAATTAGCCATGATACCACGCGATCAAATCAAAGAGTTAGTGAATGCCGCGAACGACACTTTGGCCGTTGTGGTTTATTTTAAACCGGAGGATGATCTTGTTGCCTGTCTGAATAAATCGGGTATAAATTGTATCATCACCGGTCCTAATTCAATCATGCCGGGATTCAGCAGCGTACTCTATGGCAGAGAGGCGGCTATAGCCGATACGGCTGATCATATCATTAAAAATTATCGCTCTGCAGGCTTTATCTGCCCGGCTCTGGATCAGGCGGAACGCACCGCCAAAATTAAAATGATGGCCGAGTTGGGAGGAGTTGCTACTAGTTCCAAGTGGGTGATTCCGGTTGAATGCAATGACTTGAATGGAATCTACAGGATACTGAAGGAACGGCTGCCTGAAGACCCCGGTCAACTGCCAGAAATTATTTACTGCGACAGAATGATTTATCCTCTGGCCCTGATGCGGCTGGTCTACGAACGAAACTGGCGTTTGGGACGTGATCTCAATATCATGGCATTTACCTGTCGAACTGCTATTCAGAGTATCTGTCCGGACTTGGTGTATACCCGTATACCCTACTATGAAATGGGTATTGAAACCTGTAATATGGCAATGAAGCTGGGAGCTGGAGATGGACAGCCGCAACATATTCGGGTTCCGGCGGAAATTATCTCTAACGTTACAGGTTTTAGTGAAGAGGAGATAAATAGTGATAGCTGAAGGATTATATGCTAAAGTTATTTGCTGGAGTTGGCAGGAGGCGACTATTGCCTATGCCTCAGACTTGCCTGGAATCGTGGAAATTAACATTGTTTGGGATAATGGTAAACGTTGCGTAAAGAGCATGGAAGCGGATGGGCTCGGACGAGTGGTCATTGATAACCTTGAGCCGAACATGACATATTCAGTTGATCTAACTCAGGCCGGCAGAACCCGGCAGTTGACATTCAGAACTATGCAGGCACCATTTGGGCATGAACTTGCCAGGTTTGCATTGGTTGCCGACCCTCATCTATCAACGCAGCTTGAGAATCGTAAAGGACGCTGTATGGTCGAATCGGCCATGATTCTGACTGATGTGGTAAATTTGTGCAATTCCCTCGCTCCAGATCTGGTTGTTATGCCTGGAGACATTACCAATAAAGGATCATCAAAAGAGTTCAGTCTATCCAGTCAACTGCTTTCAAACCTTGACGCCCCGCTGTTAGCGGTTCCCGGTAATCATGATTTACTGCATCCGTCAGGAGAAATACTTTGGTCGGAACACTTTGGAGCCATGTCCGGGGTGCATCGCGTTGGCAGCTTCTCTATTATTGGGTTAAATACCGCTAATGCCAGACTTTCAGATGAAGACGCAACTATGCTTAAAAATGAACTGAAACATTCAGGCCCCCTGATTATTGCCAGCCATTACCTGTTGTTCCATAATCCGCGTGTATATCGCGGTGCCGGAACGAAAGCAATTGTCAATGGACTTGAATACTCGGAGCTGTTAAATGATCTGGCGCGACGTGAAAACGTAATCATTTACGCCGGACATCAGAATGTTCCAGCCCGTTTTGCTGCCGGAGAAGCAATGCAGCTAAATCTTCCTCAACCAACTCAGTATCCCTGTGGTTTTATTCTGGTGCGGGCTTTTGCGAATGGCTTGTATCACTCTTTTGTGCCGATTTCCAGCGAAATAATCAGGCAGTGGTCACGGCAGGCAAGCAATGCCGCGGTAGGGTTTCACAATGAATCGCAATGGGAATCGGAATATCGTTCCACCGCCGCAGATATGAATTTCCTGCATCAACTTGTACCGCAACCGGAGGTAGTCAGATGAATAATATTGATCAACTTTGCCTTAGCACGACCGTATTCGGACCGGAAACCCCGGAGCTCTCTCTTGAGGAAATGATTCAACGGGTCGCGACTGCCGGATACAAGTTTGTTGAACTTTCCAGAAAACAGCATGACTTGGCTGGAAGATCACGGTTTATTAATGAGGCCGGGCTTAGAGTCTGGTCCATACACGGGACTCTTGCAGATACGGCCGCAAGCCCTGAAGAACCCCTGCGAAGAGCAGCAGTAATGGAAGAATTCAAACGTATGGATGACGTGGCTGCTTTTGCCCCTTGTCCTTACGTTATTCATTATGTTGACCGCTACCTGAATCCTGACTACGGACGCAGTTTCAGAAAAAGTGTCAGTGAATTATACCAGCATGCCAGCCCTCTTGGATTGGTTCTTGCCATTGAGACCGCGCCATATAAGCCATTGCAGAATGAACGCTACCCGGACAGTGCGGAAATAGCTGCTTTGGTCAGAAGTTTTGCCGCACCGGATTTGGGTATGACGATTGATATAAACCATTCGAATATTAATGAAAAGTTATCGGTCGTTTGTGATAATTGCAACGGGCTTATAGCCAATGTCCATATCTCGGATAATTATGGAGAATGGGAAGATCATTTGCCTCCGGGTCAAGGCGTAATTCCTCTGGCGGAAACTTTTGCGGCATTGCGTCATAACGGGTATGCCGGACCGTGCAATTTGGAGTTCCATGCTCAATCAGCCCCGGATGCAGAGTTTCTGCGTAATATAAAAAAGGATGTGGAGAGGCAGTTGGGCTGGCTTTGATGACTGTCTCTAAATTTTCAGCGCAAGACGCAATTATACCTGCTTGAAAATGTATCAATATAACCTGGTGTCCAGTGTCACGATGAATTTAATACCAATTTTTGTTCTTTTTTATCTTTTCTTCACGAAACAAAGCTTACGTAGCGATGCCACGCCACACTGACCTGCCTACATTATATCGCACCATTTTTCTTGAAATCCCAAAAATGTTTTTAGTTTTAAAAGCAGAGATAATTTCGACAGCCCAAAGCATGACGTACCACTTTTTATTATTCACCATAAACGATTTATGCAAAACAGTCACATACTGATCATTGACCCTTTTTTCAACTCTTAAACCACATCCCGACGTCTCCCCACTGATTGTTTTATATTGGAAAGAGCCGGTTTTGGGGAAGACGAACGCTGTAACTATTTGATCTAAGCTATTATTTGCCTGGAACTTTGTCTATCAGCAGTATATTATTGTAAATTGCCCTGCCCCACTTAACCGTTGCACGCAACTGTAGAGATGTCAACTTTTGCGTATATAGTCCTCCAGTTAAATGAATCCATTCAGGAGTACGGTCACGGTCAACACAAGCCAACAGAGTAATCATGTCAGCAATAGGCAACAGAGAATTGCGGGTTTCTTTGCCGGAAATCAGAATTTTACCACTTTCCGAATTCAAAATTAGCGGCGAAACAGGAAATGCCGGTTTTGTTTTTTTATTTGCCAATTTTCCACAACTGAACGTTTTACTCTTGTAACCATATACAACATCAAACTCGGTGTTCGAAATAGCCAGGTTTTCGTCAGAGGCGTTATGGATATAAATTATTCCGTTGCCTTTCATAGTTTGCAAAGAGATATAGAAGATACTTCTCCGAATACTGCTAATCTCTGCATTGGCAGGAACATTCGACAATTCCGATAGACGGGTAAACATTCCAGGGGCTTTCCGGAAGAGTATCTGTCCATATTCAGTCGCCTCATTCAATTTGCCCGCAAATACCAGGTTGACCATAAGCAAGGTGGCCGCTCCATGCTTCCCTTTGAGACTTAACTCTTCCCAGCGTTTGTCAACAAGTTGTTTAAATAATTTTATTGCCTCAACCTGCTTCCTGGCCTCGTAGGCTTTCAGCCCTTCCTGGAATAAAGTTCCCACTTTTTTTGTTTTAGACGGACCTCCCGTTGTTTGATCAGCCGCAATAAGGGAGCTGGAAACGGTCATTATTAATATAAGTAAGATAGTTTTCACTCTGCTGTTCCTTTTTATTATAAAGATATTCTTAAAAAGAGTTTGTTCGCCAAACATTCTATTTAGAAATGCCTTTGAAATGATTTTTGATTGATTTCATGACAAGATAATATACAAATTGTTTTCACTAAAAAAACTCTATTTACCAAAATTTTTCAGTATTCCGTCTTCAATGCCGCTATTAGCCAAAAGGAAAATACCTTTTTAATCCCAGTTCTGCAGTTTTTGGCGGATATTTTCTATATGCTCCATGATCTTTTCGCGATGGGTCTTGTAGAAGATCGCTCCTGCGACGATCGCGACTCCGCCAATTAAAACCAGACTGCCGACAATGGTCATCCGGGTATTGCGCTGCATCTGCATTACCAGTTTGCAGAATATAACCGCGACATCAACTACCAGGCCGGTGAAACCAAGCAGCATATAGAGCCTTATCTTAAAGATGCTCCCAAGAATCATTGCAAGCAAGCCGAGGATACCGAAGACTGCCGCGTAGATAATATTGATATCTTTGCCGATGAGGACGTAGTATCCCGCGCTACCAAGCATGGCCATCAAGGTAATGAACCGAACTTGATTGCGGATTTGAGGCTTGATTCTTTCACGGAACATCTGAAGCAGGACAAGCACCCCGATCCCAACCGGTATGATATAAGCGTGAACTACCCTTAATTGCAGTTTACTCCAGAACAGTATCAGCAGGAACGCAACAAAACCGGATACCGCGACTACGTGATACGGCGACTCCCTGTCATCTTTTCCCATAAAGACAAAGATCACACTGTACAGACCGACAATAAGCAGTAAGGTATTAGTTCCGAGGTGATGCGACAAACACCAGGTAAGAGCCAGAACCGGCATGGCGCAGAGCGTGACGGTCAACGGCACCCTTATTTCGCGGGCCTTGAAGAGACGAACCTGCAAGATGCCTGATACTATTGCTGAAATCATCAACGTGGCCCAGATATCGTATTCATGCCTCCAGAACCCGGGGGAAGCCAGAACTATCTGCCGCCGGATAACCGCATACGCGCCAAAGGCACACAGCTGCATAATAAAATTCGGCAGCATCTTTTTCAAACGCACTCCCTCTAAATACCAGGCTACAGAAGAACTCAGATACAGAATAAGGACAATGACAAAGTTTTGTGACTCCAAACCACGATAGTAAGTCAAAAGCGTGACTACTGAAATCAGCAACAGAGTAATGCTGAGCATAAAGATGTTAATCCGGCTGCCGCACTGTCCCATCCACGCCAGAGACCGGTCGAACAGTCTCGGCTTGGGGCGTTCAACTTTTTCATAGACCTGATTCAATCCGGACTGGTAATATTTGGCAATAATTCCCGTGGCGAAAAGAGAACAGGTCGCAACAAGAATAGCCCAAATGATAGAAAATGTCTGAATATCCCGATTATTTAATTGGGCAAAGAAGATCAGCCAGGTCGGAACCATGATAAGTATGGCTGCAGGAATAATTTTACCCGCATGCGAGGTTGACCGGGTACTGCATGGAGTAAGCGCGGCAAGCACCGCTCCAACTGCCACCGCCCATAGTCCAACCGTCGAGTTAACCCCGTGATAGAAAACATGCAGTATAACCAGTAACGCGAATCCGATATAAACTCCGGAAATCTTATTATCCTCCAGTTTACTCCGGATAAGCTCGTGAACTGCCAGCATCACGATCCACATCAGGATAATGCACCAGATGACATATTCTTTCGGCAGCCAGCCTGGCACCAGGAATCCGGCGTGAAGCGCAAGCAGGAACTCGAAAGCAGCGGCGCCATAATAGCCCGGCGACCTTTTTATGATTCCCAGATGGAGGAAAATAGTAGCTCCGCCAGCCAGCAGCGGCGCAACCATATACGTATCATCATTGAAATGCATAAGTCCCCAAACCATCGCAATTTGAGTTACCGCCAGCAGGAAGTATCCCCAGCCTCGCCTGAGATAGTGCCAGGTGTCGTCGTTGAGTTTTGACATTTGCTGAATAGCACTTCTAATAGGAGAGCGCTCGTAACTGAGCAAGGTCCAGAAATGGCTGAAGATGATTGCACACCATGCCGCATTTACCGGATAATGGAACGGACTCATTTTCGGAAACGTGGTAAAAGTGAAGTATGATCCCGTTATGAGAGCCAAACCGCCGTAAAATGCCAGCCAGGTGGTTCCTCCAAGCCCGCGCAAGCGGAACATGACCAGTCCAAGCAGAATGATTGCCGGGGCGCTGTAATGATAATGCATCAGGCTGAGCTGACTGTCCGGGAAAAGCACCATTCTGAAGGCAAAGCGGAAGAGATAGAGTACAAGGATGATGAAAGACAACGTTGCGGCGGAGTTTCTATACCGGGCTGAAATATCCGCGTTCGACCGGCTTTTTAACTCAGCATGCAGATAAAAATACATAACCGGCAGTCCCAGCGCGAAAAGGGCTGTTGTCGGTGTCCTGAACCATGGAATTATCAACGCGAAACACCATATCGTCATGCTCAGACCGTAGTGATAGAAAGCTTCGCTTAACAGTACGTATTCCTCTTCTCCCGGTCCCGGTTTACGGGCAGCACGCCTGAAATAGAGTCCGGCTATCAAGGTCATTGAACCGGAGGCAGCAAACCTTGCCCAGGTAATCTCAGACAGGTTGGGGTTGACAAAGTAATGCACCGACAATAAACCGAGAACGATAAAGGCGATAAAGAAGCACGCCCGATTGGCAAACACGGATAATCGTTCCTTACGCAGTAGAACTTTTGCAAGTGACGCTTCAAGCATAGTAGCAGCCAGTCCAAGACAGAAAAGATGAACCTGTTTCAAACCCCGGACCAGGAAAAAATCACCAATATAAATCCGTACCTGATGTATATTTCCAATAGCCCAGAATCCCATCGCCACCGCGAACAGGTATTTCATATTCCAGCAATAACCGATATAGCCGATCGAAACAGCATTGATAAAAGGAGACAGCGACTGAATCGAGTCAGAACGGTACTCCGGCCGGCAGGTCTGGTATATTGTGGCGCCAACAGCAAAAATCATGGCTGGGCCCCAGAGCCATTTCAGAGAAGGCTGCCGGTAGAATATCTGACTGAAAGGACCTGCAAGAATACGTTTGTATTTCGCATAAACAATCTGTCCGCAGTGACCAAGAACCACCAGGGTCAGCCCCAGGACCGACAGTTTCCACGGCGAAACAATAAACTGCAGTTTGTCAAAGAAACCGGCATCCTGCGGAAACGGCTGAATGTACAAATAAGCAAGCAGAAGACCGACAAGCGCCAACGGAGTTGAAGCCTGAGATCGAGCTGTCATAAAGATAAGAACAAGAAGCAGAACTCGTTCGCCCCCATCCAGATGCACGAAATAAAGGATGTCTGCAAAACCGGCAAAACCGGCAAGTACAACACAAAACGATCCAAGGAACAAACAGGGCACCATGACCGGTTCAACTATTCTGTAGAAGGCTTTCTTGAATTCAAAAATAATATAAACCAGCTGGGTACCAAGCAGAAAATAAAGAAGCGGAGCAAATTTAAGATTATCCACTACCCTGAGGAACGGCCATTCACTCCCCGGAGTGGACCAGGCGACAACATTGAGCAACGTCAGGAAATAAAACCAAACGCCGAATGACATATTGCGGGTTCTGATTCCATGCCAGAAGAGTTGAGTAACGGTAAATATTCCAAGCAGCATCAGAGATTCAGGCTGCATGAATAACAAGGCGATCATACAGGCTAATGCCAGAATATGGCTGCTGTCACGTAATACATAGAGCATCCGTTTCGTCAAAAGTTCTTCCGCCCATGACAATTTTTTCTGGAGCCAGAAGCGATAGGCAAAATAACTTGCCTGAAGAATAATCATGTCCAACAGCAAAGCACTCTCCCAGTGGGGTTCTTTTGCCAGAGAATAATATCCGCAGGTAATTCCGACCAATCCCCAAATCCAGCCCAGATGAACTCCAACAACGGCCTGTTTATAACGACGATGATATACCGCCAACAGGGTCCAGCAGATACCTGTGATCAACAAAGCAATACATGTTTTAACCGGCATTCCGGTAAGGGTGGCATAACTGATATGTCCGTGATGAAAAAGATTTTTGGCGAATGTAATCGTATCTGTCTTGGCAATCAGAAATACAGCGGAAGCAATCAACGGCCAGGTAAAAAGAGTATGGTCGAAACGTCTGAAATAAAAAGGAACTCTGCCCAGGAAAAGATCTCCATCGCCAAGCTCTTTGAGGAATTTCAGTTTTCTCAATATAAAGCTGCCAATGATCAGACCGAGCGCGGTCCAGGCGCTGCCGAAACCGGTACCCCAGCCCAGGCGGTCGAATTCCGCGTGAAAGTGGGACTTAAGTTCCGGGAAAAGGATAATGAGGATAACCGCCGCGATTGCCGGAGGAATAAGCGAACGCGAATAATAGGTAATTACCGTCAGGACCACAGCGATCAACAGCGGTCCGGTATAATCCATAAACACATTGCCCGGCACGCCCTGCTGAATAACCACCCTCACGATCATCGCGACCAGAGCGGTAACCCCATAGAAAATAACAACTGTCGACCTCGCTTTAACCAGCAGGGGATGTTTAACCAGCCATATAACGACCAGCCAAAGTGAAGACAGGACCGCCAGACCGAATACCATTGAGTTTCCCCGAAGGGTTTTATGCATTATATCCACACAGCCTAGATAAGGCAGAGCCAAAGCCAGAATAAGCATGGCGGTATGCAGCCAGCGCAATTTATGATCACGGAACGCGCGCCACAGGAATATGGCGGTAATAACAATCAGGTATACGGCGGTCAGAACCGGTTTTGACGCATAGTGCCACTGGGCAAGTACCGCGGCAACAGAAGAAACTGCCAGTACTACAGTCTGCATCCCGGTCGCGGCCTCTTTAAGAAGTTGATTTTTATATTTATCCGCATAGAAAATAAATACGCTCATAAAAAGTGCAATGGCAATGCCAAGTATAGGCATCCATGGACCAGTGGGCAGCCAGCAGCCTTCGACTGTTTTAAGCAGGACAATCGAGGCGGCGCCCAGGACAATAAAGGTCAGACTGATCCAGTAATGCAGCGGATGCTTTCTGGAGAAAGCCTGATACATCCAGATGGCACCGGCAAGCTCAAGTGAAAGAATTCTCATGCCGCTATTCGGCATTCCCATAAGCACGCCGACAAATATCAGGGCAAACCCCAGAAAAGATTCCATATCATGCATGGAACTTTCATTTTTGATCTGAAGCGCACGTTTTTCAACCAATAAGACGAGTCCGCCGGTCAATATGACCATAGGGGCGTACGTGAAGACACGCGGCAGATAGCCGAGATTCCCATGCACCCAGGCAAATACCTGCAGAAACGTGACAAGCAGAGTTGCGCCGAAAAACCATGGAATACGCTTTTCCGAAGCCATTTGACGGTCAAGAACATCTCTGGTGAACTTAATAACCGCAAAGGCCATTGCGGCAAAACCGAGATAGAAGCCGGAACCCAGAATAACATTCAGCCCGCCGGACCCCATGCTGGTAAAAGATTTTGCCAAAGGGCCAATAATCACCAGGGCGTTCAGGAGCAACAGGGTCAAGCCAAGTAAATTTTCCAATGACTTATGCATGGCAGCACACCATCGCCGCAGCCCCCAGCCGCCAAGCCCCAGATAAATAAGGCCCATTAACGGAACAAAAATTACTTTGTGTGAGACTCTGGAGTCATTTGAAAGCAATGCGACCGCCATAAAGTTAACCGGTAAAAGGCCAATCGCCGCACCTCTCAGCATCGCGGCCATACCGAGGAACTCTTCGCCTCTTTTCTCCACCCATGACCCGACTCCGGCCAAACCGGCAGTAAAGAAGGCCAACAGAAGCGGCATGATTGTGTAAGGCACCAGCCAGTGCTTGTCCCAGGTATAAAACGCCAACAGCGAACTTCCGGCTATCACCATAAAAATCCCGGCGACCATATACCAGTTTTCCGCGAAAAACGGTTGAATATGATTCTGCCACAGCGACGGCAGCGGAGTCTCCGGCTTTTCCTTTTGTTTCTCTGCTTGAGGTACTTCAAATACTGGTTCCGGTTCCTCCTGCAACTCAATTTTTTGCTGCGGCAACGGCGGAGGCGCAGGCATAGGGATCGATTCTGAAGTCGGGACTAACTCTTCATCTTCAGGCAGGGTATTCAGAATTATGTTTTTCTCTCCATCTTCAAGCATATGGGAGTAACGTTTGACAAATTCTTCCGGTGATACTTGCGGGTATTTCTCTTCACATAGTTGGTTTAAAGCATCCAGAATAAGCGGATTATGTTTTTCCAGGCTGGAATACCAGGCGCCAAAAATCAATTCCCAGTTTTGAGCGGCATACTGGTCAACTTTTTCAATAAAATCATTATACTTGGCAATATTACTTTCAAACCATTGCAACCAGCCGGACCAATCTGTTATTTCCTGCTGACCGAAGCGAATGGCAAAGCTCATCGAGGCACGTTCCTGTTCCCATGGTTCCTTGATCAGTTTCTCTAAAACGGGAACGGCGCTGTCAGTCGGCCAGGAGCATAATATGTTTATTAGCACGCCTTTCTCTTTTTTATCAGCGATGGCGGCATACCGTTCAGCAATAATATCAAGTGCAAGCTTTTCGTCAACATCTTTCGAGAGAGG
>MDTD01097094.1_pt1 | contig 11147 bp, 13 predicted proteins | sample 811221 | NCBI WGS metagenome assembly MDTD01 (sample SAMN05326646, study PRJNA326480) | marine metagenome | isolation source: seawater | place: Pacific Ocean: South West | collected 2011
AAACAGCCTGCTTAATGGTTAAAACTTTACTCCCAACGGAAGTACCCATGGCATTAGCAACATCATTCGCACCTACACCATAAGCGGTAAAGAAACCCAGCATTGCTGATGAGATAAGAATAAGAGGTACACCGAATAGAGTTAATTCAACTATTGTCATAACACGGGATTGAATATTTGTTTATACTATACCCTCTTTTTCAAGTATTTACATGAGTGTTATAGAGTACAAATTTGAGCAATACAAGTCATTGGGACCCATAATATATAAAAAAGAAAAATATAGATTACAAGTTGAGTTACTAAAGTTACAGGAAGACGTAATTAAAAATAAAAGGAGAATCGCTCTTTGCTTTGAGGGTAGAGACACAGCAGGAAAATCATCCACTATCAACTTTTTTTCAGAGCACTTAAGGCCTACAAATTTTAGATATGTTCATTTAGGTATTCCAACACAAGAAGAAAAAAATAATTGGTTTGCAAGATGGGAAAAACATATGCCCGAAGAAGGAAAACTCGTATTATTTGATAGATCATGGTACACAAGAGCACTTACTGAACCAACTCTGGGATATTGCACTAAGAAACATTACGAAGAATTCATGAATAACGTAAATAAGTGGGAAGATAAATTAATTAAAAATGGCATCGAAATTGTAAAGTTTTATTTTTCTATTGATAAAGACCAACAGAAGAAAAGATTGTCAGCAAGAAAAAATAGTAAATTAAAATACTGGAAACTTTCTGCTTCAGATAAGTTGATGGTAAATAAATGGGATATTTTTACTTTATATAAAAACCAAATGTTCGATGTGACTGCTAGACAGCATTCGCCTTGGATAGTTATAAATGCAAACAACAAGATGATCGCAAGATTAAGTGCATTGAGGTACATTTTAAATACCATAGACTACGATAAGAAAAAATCTATCGAACCACCAAAATGGGGAGAAGATTTAGGGCACTATTCTTGCTACATTGAAGGTGTATTGTTTGACAATCTAACATACGAGCAATTCAAAATATTAGCGCCATTTTCAGATTAAAATGAATACAGCAATAGTAGACATAGGTTCCAATGCTATAAAGTATAAAATTTTCAATAATAATTTTGAGTTACAAAATTACTACAGACATCCTTTAAGATTGGGCAGAGATGTTTTTTTAAATGGAGAGTTATCAAAGGATACAGAGAAGCAATTAATCGAATTGTTGCTAAATTATCAAAAAATTTTTCGCGAAAAAAAAATTACAGATATTCATTACATCGCAACGTCAGCGCTTAGAGATTCTAAGAATGTAGATATTCTAAAAGAAAAGTTAGCAAACAATAATATTGAATTAAAAATTATTTCTGGTGATACAGAAGCTTCTTTGCTTTCAGAATTTAACAAAAGAAAAATGAATACAGCTGTGATAGATATTGGTGGAGGTAGTGTTGAAATTTGTGTAAATTTGAATAACAAACTTTCTTATAGATCATTTCAGTTGGGTGCGGTCAGATTACTTAACTTTACAAGCGAACAAAAGCAAGAGGCCTATGGTGAATTAGTTAATTGGTTAAAAGGTTTTAAAGGAATCAATCATTTATATGGTTTAGGAGGGAATTTAAGAGCCTTAATGCAAGTTAACTCACTCGATGGTACCTTAGAAACAGAAAAATTTTCTATGTATACAAAGAAATATTTATCAATTAGTGATGAGGACCTCATATTAAAATTTAATATTCCAAAAGATAGAATAGATATTATTCCAGAAGCTATAAAAATTTATCAACTTATTATTGATTCTCTGAATTCAGGAAAGATTGAAAATTCATTTTGGAGCATATCAGATGGTTTAGTGAGGAAAATAGTTACAAATCAATTGTAAAAGATAGCTTGTCCGTAAATAATGCTAATCTACGGTCTAATAAATCCTCTGTAGATAAAGATCCTCTAATTTTTGAGTCATATAACTCTAATGAGCCAATTTTGTTGCCAGACTTGTTTAAAAGGGTTACCCCATATTTATTGCCGTCGAGACAGTATAGATCTCCTTCAAATTTATTTAGTAAGTCATTAATTTGAAGGACTAAACTTCCTTCTATTGATGCACAAGCATTATTAACGAAGGTAGCTTTCTTAACAGAGATATCTAATGTCAAAGCACCTAAATCATTTAAATCTAACTCATTGGAAAGTTTAATATCATTTAAAGTGAAATCTGAAAAACTTAAATTTAAAAAATCTGTTTTAAAAGTACCAGAATAAGCATTTTCATCAATAGAGAAGAAATTAATTTCTAAGTTTTGTGGAGATAATTGACTGTCATAGCTAAAATCTCCTACTAAGTTATTGTTATAAGTGAGATCAAAAATATTTCCACTAAAAAAATTTCCCTCAATGTAAGAATAAGATATGTTTGTGAAATTACTATTTTTTACTATCCTATCAATTAAAAATTTGGCAGGCACAACAAATGGTAAGGATATTATTAATAATAAGAATATGAAAAGCGTAATCAGAAACTTATTCATCGACTGAAATTGATAATTCCAAATTATCAGAATTTAAGTATTTTAAATTAAATGAGAGTAGTGGAATATTCCCTTCCTCTATTTCCTGCAATAATTCAAAAATCATAATTTGATCGATTGATTTAAGATAAATTACCTGATCAATAACCTCATACTCGTAAGATTTATTTTCTAGAATTTCAATTAAATCTGCTCTTGTCCCAATTACATTTTTATTATCCAACAGTAATTTTAACTGTGACAAATATTGTTTTTGATTGTTGAAGTCGTCTATGGATGTAAGCAGTAAGTTCTTTGAATTTTTAATAGAACTAGATAAATTGTTTGCTGAGTATGCCAAAGCAAATAATAAAAGCACTGGTATTAAAATTTTGAGAAGTGTTTTTTCTCTGGCACTAAGCTTATAGTTCATATACAAATTTTGTTACAACTCCAATTTGATTATTTTCTCTATTATCAATGTTTAAATTAATATTCATTCTTTTAAGCTGATTTATAAAAATACTTTCCTCTGAATCATTTTTAAAATTACATTTAAACAATATGCTTTCATCGGTATAGTTTATTTCTAATATATTAGCCTTCAATGCAATTTCGTTTGTTATATCTAGAGCTCTAGAAAGTTTAGACTGGTTAGATACACTAAGATCATTAAGTTTGTTCTCAATTTGGTTTCTTAAATCAACAATCTCTTCATTTGGAAACATTTCAGAGAATAAATCAGATAGAACGTTTTCCATTTGATTAATCTGTTTATTATTGGAGTTGATATTAATAAATCCAACTGCACTAAATAATATTATTAATCCTGCGCTTACGTAACCAATCCGATGAATAAATTTTTTATTAAAGATACTGTTAACTTTAAATGTATTCAGGGTATAAAATTTATTTTCTGTATCTCTATGTAAATCATTATTTTTTACAGGCATCAATTTAGATTCATCTAGATCAAGCAATTTAAGTGATTTTTTCGAAAGCTTTACTGACTCTTCTTTTCCAAAAAGAAAAATGTTGTCATTGAAAATAAGATCTTGCCCATGTATTTCTTTAAAGAATAAAAGATCAGATGTAATTCTTATGTTTTCATCAAAATCTTTGAGCAATCTGTCTATAACATCCATATTTTGTTTATTTACTAAGAAAAAGACATAAGGGTCATTCGTGTCTAATACTTTAGGAGTTTCTTTATTAAGATCTAATGGACTTATCTTATTAGTTAAGGCTGCATGGATGTTTTTTTTATTTTTAAGATCATGTCTAAATTCAACAAATGAAATGAGTTCATTTGGCAAAATAAACAATACATCTTTGCTGCCTTGAATTTCTGAAAGTTTGATTTCTTTAGTACTACTTTCTGAAATTAGAATTCCAGTTGTGAGGTTTTGATTTAGTAAATATTTTTTCATACAGATATCGTTCTATATACAATAAAGTTATCTTTTTGTAACTTTAATAAACTTATAAAATTAAACACATGATCCTCCAACTGAAGCTTATAATTAATCTTTACAAACTCAGGTTCAAAAATTATAAAAGATTTATTAAATTTTTCTGAATCAATATTTGTAGAATCAGCTAAATTCTTCAATGTTACATAACCATTCTCTGGCTTATTAAGCATAATTAATTCAACTTCCTTTAGTGAAATATCTGGAAATAAAGATAAAAAAACTTTTATATTATCTGGTGATAAGCTATTTACATTAAATTTAATATCGTTTTCAGGTAATGCACAAATATCGTTATATATTTTATAAATGTTATTTTCATTGAGAATCTGAAGATTTTTTATCTGGCTTTTATGGAAAAATAATTCATCCGGCACTAGTGATAATTCCGGATTTGAAATATAAAATAAATCTTCTGCACCAAAAGTCTCAGGTAATGAGTCGGTATCTAGTGCATCAAAGAGTCTATTGATTAACTCATCATGATAGATTTTTTCAACTTGTGATATTTCAAGAAGGATCTCAAAATTTCTGGCATTTTCTTCATTTTTAACATATATATTTTGAAACGGTTTGACTAATGTATTCAGATTAAAGCAGGTTGAATAATCCTCAATTGAAATTGTTAAGTTTTGGAATTTATCTTTTAATATAGAATTCATCTCATTTTCTGCATAAAAAAGATTTCTACTTAAGATTGAATTATCAACTAATAATTCTACTAACAAGGATTCATAATTGATGATTTGGATTCGTTTTTGTATTGATTCTGCATAAAATGTTGTTCTTAAAGTATCTGTATAAATTGTTCTGCTGATTATCAACACAAGAAAACTTAACACAACAATAAGTGCGAGAGTTGAAATTAATACAAATCCCCTTCTCATCTAAAAAAACTCATAATTTGTTGGTATTCATTGCCTTCAAATTCATATTTAAATAAAACAAAAAGTGGAAAAGGAATTTTCTCTATAGTCGATGAATTCGGCCAATTTTCTTGAAAGTTTGATAGTTCATCTCCAAATCTTAGTTCTACATTATCAATCCCTTCTAAAATTATTTCTTCAGACATTATTACAGCTTCATTATTAGATAATGTTGTTTTTCGAATAAGTTGATTATTTTCGAATGCATATATTACTCTTCTCAAGTTTGATATTTTTGTATGTCTATCACTTGTTGAGATAGTAATAAATGTAAGTAATCTATCATCAGATGACGCTACTAAAGGAGATTTAAGTTTTGATAAATTTTTATCTTTAAAATTAAATGGAATTGCTTGAATAAAGTCTAATCTCATTGTGTTAATAGCATTAGCATGCGCTGAATCAGATTTTATTGAATTCTCAACTCTTTCTTTAAGGAATACTGTATTGGATAAAAATTCAAATGACATTATTGTAATAATTGCTGCTGCTAAAAGAGCAATTAATACTTCAATTAACGTGAAACCATTTTTGATCATTTAATAATAGTTATTGAATCAGGATTTTCTAAATATGTGTAAGTTACATTTATTTCTGAATAATTTCGATATTTAGATACTCTGTTTTCTTCAATGTTTTTGACATTAAAAAATTCTTGGAGCTGATCCTCGTCAGTATTGGGATCTGATACATAAACTGTAAGAATATTTACTTTTAAGCGATTTTCTTGGACAAAATCTTTTTTTACAATTTGGGCTTTTAGGTTTTGTTCAATCAATTGACTGTAGGCAATAAATGTAATGGATACAATAAGTAAAGAGATCACAACTTCAAGAAGACTGAATCCTTTTTTATATTTCTTATATATCAATGGATTCCCCATTGTTGAACGTCATTTGTTTAATAGATACTTCATGCCCCGGTGCAATAATTATAAATATTTCATCACTTTTAATTTGTATAGGCTTGTTAAAAAAATCAATTATTGAGCTCACGTTTGTAATTTTACTTTCATTTATATCTACCCATGCATTGTCCTTAAATATGTAAGTATTCGAATTCGAAATACCGTATGTATTTCCAGTATAGTTGCTCAACTCTCTATAATTATTAATCTCTGTCAAAGATGAAATATTAGGTTTAGGATCATTTAATATTAGATAGAATGAGGTACCAGATACAGCAATTATTGTTAAAACAATAAGAATCTCAAGGAGTGTAAATCCTTTATTCAGGCCAACTACCAATGTCTGCATTTTCTCCTTCACCACCTGGTTGCCCATCAGCACCTAAAGAAATAATGTCGTACTCACCCTTTTCGCCAGGAAAAACATATAAATAGTCATTTCCCCATGGATCTTTTGGTAATTTATTTATATATCCATTCTTAGGATATTTTGATGGAAACCTAAGATCACCAGGATTAATTCTTAAACTTTTAAGACCTTGCGATTGGTTTGGAAAAGATCCCTGTTCTATTTTGAAGACTACAAGAGCTTGTTTTAATCTTGCAATATCTTGTTTGGCTACTTCAACATATGCATTACTAAGTGTTGGCAAGAAATTTACAGATACTAGAGAAACTAATAATCCCAGAATTACTATTACAATTAGAAGCTCTAGAAGTGTAAAACCTTTTTTTAATAAATTTTTCATATAGTGAATATTAAATTATTCATTTGCAATAAAGGCAACATTATTGATAAAACAATTAACATTACGAACACACCCATAGTAAGAATAATAATTGGTTGCAGTAATGTTAGAAGCACACCTCTTCTAGTATCTACTTCTTGATCCAAGAAATCTTTAGTTTTTTCAAACATTTCACTTACTTGGCTACCCATATCACCAGAACTTATTAGTTGCAGAAAAACTTCTGGAAAAATACTTGATTTTGAAAAAGCTTTGCTTATAGATGTACCGGATAACACTTTATTGAAGACTATATCAACTTCATTTTTTAAAAATAAGTTCTTAAAAGTATTTTTAGCAATTTGTAAACTATCGATTGTATTTAAACCTGCTTTAGTCATTAATCGCATTGAAGAGCAAAATCTTGCAGTTTGATCAAATAGTATTATTTGTCCAAACACAGGAGAATTTAAAAATAATCTAGCTATTTTTAGTTTAAATTTGAACGACATTATGTTGGTGATTTGAATTACATATATTGTGCTGATTGAAATGAATAGAGTAAGAAGAATATAAGGAAAAATTTCAGAAAAATTTAAAAGTACTTGGGTAAGCACAGGTAGTTCAACATTTGAGCTTATAAATTGATCAACCACTTGTGGTAAAACAAAGCTCAACAATGCATAAATTACTGCAAGAGAGACAGAAAAAAGTATTGCAGGATAGACTAATGCGCTAATAATTTGAGATCTTATTGTTGCTTCTTTATCAAGATAGATTGATAAATCTTTAAATACTTCAGCAAGTGACGCAGATGTTTCACCAGCATAAATGGTTGAAGTATAGATATCATTAAAGACAGAAGGATATTTTTTCATTGCAGAACTCAAACTATTCCCTTCAGTTACATCATCATTTATATTTAATAAAATTTGTGAAAATTTTTGATTGTTTGTTTGTCTACTTAGCAAAGTCAAAGATTTTTCTATAGGAGTTCCAGCGCTAAGTAGAGCAGACATTTGTTTAGTAAATATAGATAGATTCTTGGAAGATATTTTTACTCTTGATTTATTTTTTTTACTTAATGAGATTTTTAATGGATTTAAACCACGATTCAATAATAAAATCTTGGCTTCTTCTATATCTGAAGCGTTAATTATGCCTTTTACAGAACTTTCTTTCTTATCAAACGCTGAATATTTAAAAGACGCCATTAATCTTCCGTAACACGCATTAATTCCGACATAGATGTATCTCCATTAACTAGAGCCAATAGACCATTTTCAAAAATTTTGCTATTTTTTTGAAATACATAATCAGATATTTCACTCTCTGAAGCAGAATTATGAATTAGCTCACTAATTTGATCATCAATAATTACAAACTCGCCAATACTTAATCTGCCCTTATAGCCTGTTTTATCACATTTATCACAACCATTTGCTTTGTATATTTTGCCAGTGAGTTTATGTTTATTAAGAAAATTTTTATTATTAAATTCATCATCAATTACTTTGCATTCTTGGCATAATCTTCTGATTAATCTTTGCGACAGCACATAAATTAAACTTGCCGAGAGCAAATATGGTTCTATTCCCATATCTCTTAATCTAGTGATTGCATTCACGGCACTATTTGTATGTACAGTTGATAAAACTAAATGCCCAGTTAAGCTTGCTTGTATTGCTATTTCAGCTGTTTCTTTGTCCCTTATTTCACCAACCATTACAATATCAGGGTCCTGTCTCAAAATAGCTCTAAGCCCTTTTGAAAATGTTAAACCAGTTTTATTATTTACCTGAGTTTGCCCAATACCTTCAAGTGCATATTCAACTGGATCTTCAATTGTGAGTATATTTTGCGATCTATCTGATATTTCTCTTAAACCAGAATAAAGAGAGGTAGTTTTACCTGAACCTGTTGGCCCCGTCACTAAAATTATTCCTTCGTTTTTAGAAAGGTTCTTACGAAATGAATCTAATATCTCTTGGTTGAATCCTAGTTGATCTAGATTTATGTGTGTTTTGTCTTTCTCCAATATTCTTAGAACAACTCTCTCACCAAAAGATGATGGAAGTGTTGAAACTCTTAAGTCGATATCTCTTTTACCAATTGATATAGAAATTCTTCCATCTTGGGGAAGTCGTCTCTCCGAAATATCTAATTTCGACATTATCTTTATCCTCGATATAATCATTTGTGTAATATTTCTTTGGTATTGAAGAACTTCTCTCAATACGCCATCAACTCTAAATCTAATGCTTAATTTGTTTTCAAAAGGTTCTAGATGTATATCTGATGATCTAGCTTTTATAGCTTTTGTTATAGTTGCATTAATTAATTTAATGATTGGGCCTTTATTTTTATCATCTAATAAATCATCTGTTGGAGATATGGCATTTGCAATATCAATTAGATCTAAATCATCCATATCTGAAAAATCAAATTCTTCTGATTTATCTGTATAAAGCTCTGTGAGTAAGTTTTCAAATTCATCGTCAGAGTGATTTTCTTTAACTACTTCATCTAATAACAAATTTTCAATTGCTGATAGTACAGAAGGCTTTAATGTGCCGCAAATATGAAGTTTAGATATATTAGAATCGTTAACGAGAGTTATCCCATTTAATTTACAGAAGTTATAAGAAAGAGGCAAAGACATTTTTATTCAGTGCTTTCTTCTTCCTCAAGAAGCTGTTTAGCCCTGATTAGATTATATTTTTCTTGTGAAAGATCTTTGGTTGTAATTGAATCTCTCAAAATAGTTGGTCTTAGAAAAATCATTAAATTCTTTTCCTGCACAGACATTGCTGAAGATCTAAATAAAGCCCCTATGATTGGTAAATCTCCTAGTAATGGAACTTTATTGACCGATTCTTGTATATCTTCACTAATTAAGCCTCCTAAAACTAATATTTCTCCATTATCTGCTAATACTGTTGTTTCTATCTCCCTTTTATTTGTGATTAAATCTGAAGAATTAGGCAACTGGGACCCTGCAATGCTTGAAACCTCTTGTCTAATAAATAAAGCTACAGAATCAGCTTCATTAATTTGTGGTTTTATTTCCAACTTTATGCCTATCTCTTCTCTGGATGTTGTTCTAAATGGTGTTAAGTTATTAGTCCCTAGAGACTCTCCAGTGGTTATAGGGATTTCTTGACCTACTAGTAAAGAAGCTTCTTCATTATCCATAACCACTGCTGAAGGTGTTGAGAGTATGTTCGAATTTTGATCTTCCTTAAGAACAGAAAGCAGAAGTGCAAAATTATCTTCTCCCTCTGCTAAATTGCCGAAACCTGCAACTAAACCTCTTGTGCCCAATAATGATGCAGCTGCGTTTGTTGTTGCACCTAAATTTGAATCATCATCACCTGATGCAGCGAGTGATAATAGATCAGGACTATTTGTTGAAGGAAATCTAGTTAGTGCAACTGGAATATTGTCTGTAGAATCGCCTGAATAAATTGTATCAACACCAAGTGCTTTTGCTGATTCATCAGATATTTCTACAATTATTGCTTCTACGTAAACTTGTGGACGCCTTATATCTAGTTGCTCAACAATTGATGCTAGAGTTTTTATAGTCTGAGGGTTAGATCTTATAACTATAGAGTTGGTTTCTTCGTGTGATGTGATTACTGTTTTATAGTCGATATTTTGTTCCTGATTGAAGGACGATGACACATCTTTCAGGATTTTTAGAATATCCTCTGCTTTTGAATAGTTGAGGTAAATTACCTTTGTATTTTCGCTAAGGTTATTATCTAAATCTAATTGTGATATTACTCTCTTTGCTCTTGTAACTATTTCGAGTGGTCCACTAAAAATTAATTTATTTGAGCCTTGAAATGTTGCAACAGCTAATTTATCAAATCTAGTATTCGTGTCAGATTTCAGCGCATTGATTAATCTTAGAGCTTCAATAGCTGATAAATTTTTTAATTTAAATTCTGAAATACTAGTATCCAATTCAGAATCTAATGTTCTGATTATATCTTTTACTCTTCTGATATTATCTTCATCATCAGCAATAAGAACTTCTCTGTCATTATTGAGTGCAACAATGTAAGAACGTACACCAACTATAGGCTTAACAGCATTTACAATGTCTTTAGCGCTTGAGAATCTTAGTTTTATGACTTCAGAATCAATAGATCCTTGAAGGCTTCCATCTTCAGTAAAGTTTTTAATACCTTCTTGAGATGGTATTACTCTGTAGATATCACCATCTTTCAGAACGTTATAACCTTGAACTTCCATTGTAGAAATAAATACTTCCCAAATTGAATCTGAATCAAGCGGTGCATCGGAATATATAGATATTACACCCTTAACTCTCGGGTCGAGGATTATAGTTTTTTCAGTTAATAAGGCTATGTCTTGTGCAAACGTTTTTATATCAGCATCTTTATAAAAAATATTTTGATCTTGTGACGCTAAACTTAGAGACAATAATACTGTGAAAATAAATTTTTTCATTGTTTAATCCTTATTGAGATCTATTCTGTTTTGATCGAAAGATTTCTCAGAACCTATGATATCAAGAAAACTATAGTCTTTTCCATCAAAAAAATAAGCTCTTGAACCTTCAATGTGAGAAAATGTAATTTGAGG
>MDTD01153405.1_pt1 | contig 11147 bp, 10 predicted proteins | sample 811221 | NCBI WGS metagenome assembly MDTD01 (sample SAMN05326646, study PRJNA326480) | marine metagenome | isolation source: seawater | place: Pacific Ocean: South West | collected 2011
AACTATAAATTTATTTTTTAATAAGGTAAATAATGATGTTTCAATGATATTTAAAATTTATTTATCTTTGTTAGAATTTATTCTTTTTTTCATAGTGTTTATTAAAAATTCGCAAATTAATATGAATGATATAATTGCAAATATAGTAGTATTAGGTATTTACTTTTTGATTTTATTTATAAATAATGTAAATGTTTTTAAAATATATTTTGTGGATTTACCAAACGAAGGAAAAAATTTAAGTGGATATGACTATATAGTTAAAAAATTATGGATGGGTCACAAAAGTTATTTATTTGTCTTTTTTGGTATAATAATATTAGGTCTAAAAAAAAAGTATAAAATTATAAAATTATAAAATATAATGGAAGATTTAAAATTAATAAGAAATATGCTAAACGAGGAAATTGAGAAGTTAGAAAGAAAGAGGGAAAATGACTTAGCAAAGAAGAGCGAATCTATAAAAAATCTGGAAAGGGACTTAAATAAATTAATAAATTATACAGTTCATGAATTTATGACAGGATATGGAATAAAAAAACAAAAAGACATAATTTCTGGTTTATTTAATATAGTAAAAGACCAAAATAGTAAAATCATTAATTTAGAAAATAAAATAATAGAATCTAAAGAAAAAATCTAATATATATAAAATGAATGAAATATTATTAAATATATTACTTGTACAAGTGGTACCATTAATATATGTATTTTATTGTTTAATAGATTATAGTCGAAATAAGGAAGCTTATCATAATTATCCTAAGGTGAAGGATAAAACAAAGGTGGTGGCAAAAAACATATTTTTTTATATGCCATTGGTGCATTCATTAATATTTTCAATGTATCCTCATCAAGTTATATTTAAGACAGGTTTTAAAGAATTAATGTTCTTTGTAATAGAAATAATATTTATGGATATATATTTTCATACAACGCATCGTTTATGTCACCAAAATAAATATTTATATAGTAAAATACACAGAGTTCACCATGAAGTAGATGATACAATAGGAATGTTTGCGTTTTATTGTCATCCATTAGAAATGGTAGTAGTAAATATGGGTAATTTTTATATAACACATATAATATTTAACCACAGTTATTTTCATAATTTATTAATGGCATTGGTCGGTTTTGGAAATACAATATTATCAGCACATGAAAATAATAATAGAAATGGTCATCACCAACTTCATCATAGTCGAAGAAATGTGAATTTTGGACTGGATTTATTTATGGATAGATTAATGGGAACAGAAGCAATGCCAGAATAAATTCATTTAGAAAAGATAAAAAACAAATAAATTCTTTGTATAATATATAATGAATCAACAAGAAGGTAATGATGAACAAGAAGGTAATGATGAACAAAAAAGTAACACTGAACAAGGAGATATGAAAAAAAAAGAAGAAGATAAAAAATGGGAAGGAGTGAACGGAGAAAAAATCGATTGTAGAGCAGTCGAAAAAAAAGAGAGATGGAGGGATCTTATTAACATATGTCATTTAATTGCGGGGCAGGATGATGGGTTCTGGAAATATTTCACTATAAGGCAAAATGGTAGTAATTTCGAAAAAAAAAAACTGTCGAAACCTATTTCTGATTGGACCAATCCAGGGTATGTATTATCATTAGGTATAGATAGTAATTTGGAAGAAGACGGAAGGCTGCAAAAATATAAATTAATAAATTACTTCGGTAGTGTTGAAGCTTACCGGGGATTAGTTCCTTTTGATATAGCAAGACAAAATGTAGCGGGTAAAAATATGCAATTGAAGGATAAATTTGGAACTGGAAATATATATAAACCAACATTTACAAGAGGAGATCGTATACTATATTTTAAATTGGGGAAATGGGTATACAATTCCAAAGGTACTTTCGCGGTGGCGACGGAGGATGATGGAAACAATTCTGGCTTTAAAAAATACAAAAAAAAAAATGGTCAAAATCTAAATGATGAAGATGTAAATAAAATATTCAAAATTAGATTTCCACTATGGGAAAAAGGTAATGCTCCAACTTTAGATCATATAATTGGAGAAATATTAGAAACATTTAATCCACCAAAACAGGAAGAAGAAGAGAAAGAAATGTCTGAGGAATCTAAGCTAGCGGCCGAAAAACTGAAATCCACGGAGGACGGAATTAAGAAAGAAGAAAAGAAACTGGAGCCTGCAAGTGGGTTCTGGAAGAGGGAAAAAGGAATTTTTTGGGATAAATCAACCAAAAAACCAACCAAAATAGATAAAGAAAATGTGCAACAAAACATACTAGAAAATACAATAGGAAAGGAGGCCTCGGATAGTTTTTTCGCCGCTGGTAATGATACTGATGGTAGTGGAGTTGATTTAGACGGAGGTCGTAAAAAAAGACGCAAGTCTCGTAAAAGAGGCAAGTCTCGTAAAAGACGTAAATCTCGTAAAAGACGCAAGTCTCGTAAAAGACGCAAGTCTCGTAAAAAGAGAAGAAAAACTAAAAGGAAATAAATTCTTTGTATAGTATATATGTCAAGGTTAAAAAGTGTGACGTTTGATTTAAAATATCACGTATCTTTAGATAAGGTATTACGTAAAATACATTCAAATGTAATGACATTAAATAAAGAAATACAAACAAATAAGAAAGAAATACAATCTTTAAAAAATAATTTACAAAAGTCAATACGTTTAAATATTTCTAGGAAAAAGTCTACTTCACCATCAAAAAAATCATCAAAAAAATCATCAAAAAAAACATCAAAAAAGCCAACTAGCAAAACAAGTGTTGTTCCAAAAAGCGCATCTATTCCTGCTCAAGCATCTCCAGTAGCACCAGCTCCAGCAATGTCAGCATCTGTTCCAGCAAATATGGAAGGTGGTCGCAAATCTCGTAGAAAACGAAAATTTAAGAAAAGAAGAAGAACAAAAAGAAATAAAAGAAAATTAAAGAGAAAACGAAAGTAAATATTATATGGCAGCACATGTAGTATTTGGATGCGATGATTTAAGGGGGGAAATATTAAGTTATATACCAAAACGTTGTAAAGAATGTAAGCAAAAAATGAGAAATAAAGTATATAATCATAATAAAAAATTGTATAATGATTATAATTGGAAAAACACGAGCAATAGAAAAATGCCAAATTATTGTAATTGGTGTGTACATTATGTATTTGAATATGATTAATCTTGTTCATTATGATTATGATTACAAATCCAAATTTTATCATTTTCATGTTTTAGTAATATTTGTCCAAATTCTAAATCATGAATATGAAAATTAATATTTGTAGCTTTATGAACAAGGGAAGTAAGATTATTAGTTTGTAAAGTGGTAATAAGTGTTCTTTTAACTTGATTGCAAATATCATTTTTGCTATCCATATAATTTAAATTAATTTGTGTTTGGAATCCACCAAAAATTTCACAAGATATTTCGCACAAAACCATATATAAATATATTTAATAATTATTTTTAAATATATTTAAGAAGCCAAATTAAATATTAAGATTTTTATGTAAACTATCATAATTCGTCTTCAGAAAATACATATTTATGTTCATTCATAAACCATACAAATTCATCTATTTTTTTCCAACAAGCATAAAGTCTTTCTAATACTGTCATTATAATATATACAAATTTATTATTTATATAGTAAAAAACATAAAATATTAAAATTACCTAACGATTAAAATCGCCTCTAAAAAATCTATAAATAATCGAAAAGCAAACACTAGAAAACAATAATAAACTACTAAATAGTCTTTTATCAAAATAAATACCAGCTAATATAAATAATAACGCATGAACTAATCTAGTATTATGCCAGAAAACTTTTCTAACTTGTGTTTCATTATTGCTACCAAAAATACCATTATATAAAAATCCTAGACCCATAAATAATATAATAAATTTATTAATTTTTGATAAATTTTTAACAATTGTTGAATTAAATTTAAATGTTAATAAATGTTTATAAACTAAGGGCGTTAACGAAATTAGTATTCTAACAAAAATACAAACAAACCATAAAATATGAATTTTTTTAAAAGGGGAACGTAACATTAAATATATATAATTCGGGGAAAATAAATAAGTTTAATGTTTGTATATTATAATTACATGGAATATAAATTTTGGAAGTGGAATAATGGAGATGAAAAAATGCAAAAAACAAATATTAAACGAAAAATACGCGAAATAGAGCAAAATATGAGAAGCGAATTATATGATAGTTTAAAAATGATGAATGAAAAAAATAATAATAAAGAATTATGTTCTAAAAGATTATCTGAGCGTGAGCAGTTGAAACAGCGTGTACATAACCCTTTTTTATGTAATAATAATTATTTAAGTGATTTAAGTATACAGGAAAATTTTTTGAAACCAAAAAATAGTAGTTTTGAAGCTTTAGAACAATAAAGTAAAAATATATTTAAAAGGTTTCAAATAGATAAAAATATATGAGTAATAATTATTGCACTCAAAATAGTTTATTATTGGATAATTTGATGAAGTTTTATCAAAAAAACAATAATTTAGAAAACATATTACCAATTATAAATGGTGAATCAGAAATATCATTACGATTAATAGACTGGTTTGTTACAAATTACGCTAAGAAGAATTTTACAGTATATAATAAGGCAGGGGAAAGATTTAAGGTGTATATTGATTATAAATTAAAATTAAAGGCTTATTCAAAAAAAAGATTTGATCCATTTTGTAGATGGGACCGAATAAATATACCATATAAAAATGATAATTATATTCAAACAACAATAGGACAATTAAATTTTTTTAGATGGGCATTAGAAAATGATATATTAAAGTACATTAAAGAAAATATGAAATTAATTATTCAAGATATGAATAAGAGAAATAGTACATCAAAAAATAGAAAAGACAAAAACAAAAAAACAAGGAAAAGGAGGGAGGAATTATCTATTTGTGCATCAAAAAGTATAAAAAAAGAGAAAGTGGAAATAGTTGTAAATTTTAATTAATTTTTTTATTAATAAATTATATACATGAATAATTTATTATTTTTAGGATTAATAATATTAATAAGTATAATAATATGTTTATATTTCGATTGTTCATTAAAAGAAGGATTAGAAAATGAAGAGGATTTATTAAAAAAAAGATTAGAAAGTAAAGATGAATTATTACAAGTATTGAATTCAACAAGTTGTACAATAGATGATAGATGTGATTATATAGATCAATCTACAAAAGAAGTAATGGTATTAAATGAAGATGGTAAATATGATGTTTTGAAAAAAAAGAGGTATGATTCTGAAATAAATCCAAATGTTATTGAAATATCAAATGAAAATAATGTTAATGAGAGGGGAATACAAACAAATTTAAAAATAGAACCATTTTCTTATAGAGAAGGTATGACAAATATGTCAGCCGAACAGAAAGCTATTAATATGCAACAACAAAAATGCAATAGTAATCCTGATTGTGCTAATTTAGGTGAAAATTGTGGATGGTGTAATGATTATAATACAAAATTTGATGGAAAAATAACAAATATAGGAAGAGTAATATGGACTAGTCAAGGTGAAGCAGGTTCAGGTACAGGTGAAGAAAAAATAGCAGCAAATGCAGAAGGGGGTACAGATGTATTTTGTAGTGGTGAAAGTTGGTTTTATCCAAATGGAGACCAAGATAAGATAAATAGTTGTCAAATAGCAAAAGATAGAAAATTATGTAGTTTAATAAAAAGCTGTGAGGATTTTAATCGCGATGATTTATCGAAAGAATTACAGACAAAGCTACAAAGTGAATGTGGTTTTTGCCCAACAACAGGAAAAGGTGTACCAACAAATCCACCAGTATTAAATGATGCGGGAGTGGAAGTAAGTAGAATGCCAAAATATACAGATCCTTTACCAGATGGTAGTCCAAGTCCAGATATATGTCCATTACCGCCTGATTTACAGGAAAGAGGTACATTAGGACCCGGGCAAGAATGTACAGATTTTTTAAGTAATAATCCTTGTTTGAGAGATACTTATAGTAAGGGTCCACATAGTCCAGAGTGTTATGCGGATTTATTTAAAAAACGAGGTTCTAAATATTTTGGTGATATACCTTTATCTAAAAAAGATGCTGAATGGTTTAAAAGGGATAGAACAGGTAGTGATAGAATGTCAGGTGGAGAAGTTGGTTCAAACCCTAATAATAATGAATTCATCGATATGGCTTCTAACATTTGGTTAAAAGAAAATAGACCAAGAGATTTAGATAAAAGTGTTCCTAGTTTAACAAATTATTTTGATTTTTTAGCACAACAAACAGAAGATCCATGTTATAAGAATTCAAATGAAGCAAAATTATTTTACACAGATGTAAATATGGATCCTTGTGCACATCAAGAAAAACATAATAGAGGTAATAAATTTTGTCAACCAAAAAAAGAGGAAGAAGTAGTGGGTGAATATTTAGATAAAGATGAAAATAATACAGCATTGAAAAGAGGAACAATATTATCTCATTTAAATAATTATAATGGAGCAGAATGTGAATCATTTAGAACGATGGAAGAATGGTTAGAACGCAGAAATATACCAGTAAATCCTACAAATTATCAAAAATATAAAGCAGATTACAATGCTGAACAAGCAAATGCTTGGGGAAATGCAAATATGGAAGAAGCAGCAAAACAATTTAAAGAAGGAACTACAGGAAAAAAGGGAAATGCTTATAAGGATTTTTTAAAAGGAGTTGAACAAGTAATGTATAGTGGTAGAGTACAAGATAAGTATAAAGACGAATATAAAAGACCAACTAGTGCATTAAGATATAAAGCAGCTGAATTATTGAAAGGTGTTGGAGAAAAACCACCTCCACCACCACCCATGAGAGAAGGTGATTATGTTGAATATGTATATAGTAATGTAGTATTAAGAGGTACTTTATATAAGTTAAAAACTGAAATTCAGGAAGATGGAAGTGAAATAAAAAAGGCATTAGTAATGTGGGATTATTTTAAGGGACCAGATGGTGAAGTATTTAGAGGTCCAACAATGGGTGTTTGTATGAGAGATGTAAATAATGATATTAGTAATTTTAATTTATCAGATTGTATATTGGGTTTAAATGCACATTTCAAAAATACTAGTGATTGCGATAATTATGATGAAGGTGACCAAAATAGAAAAAATTCTTGTAAAAGACCTAGTAAACAAGATTTATTAGGAGTATCTAATCAAAGAAAATTTGGTTGGCCTCAAGAACCATTAATAAAAGCAACACAAAGAGGGTATGGGCAATATTTATCAATAGAAGAAGATGGTTACATAAATGCAGGATATTTGAGTGTAATAAAGAGGTGTAAAACAGACGATGAAGGATGTGGAGCAGAAGATTTAAATTGTGAAGACAACTTGAAAATGAATACTAATTATTATAAACCTCCTCAAGATTGTAGATTAATAGATAATGGTTGGACTAATTGTACAAAGCCATGTGGAGGTGGAACACAGACGAGAACATTTGAAATAGAGTATCCACAAGGGGAAGGTGGTTTATCATGTAATGATAAATTAAATGAATTAGGACCCCATAGTAAAAGTATTTCATTTACAGAAAATAAAAGAGGAAATAAGGTAATTGACCAAAGAGCATGTAACACACAAACGTGTCATCCAAATGCAAATCAAACAATGAAGATAACTGGACCAAATGGAAATTGTTTGACACAAATTTACACTAATAATGGTCCAATAATAAGTTATGCAAATTGTGAAAAGGCTGATAAATGGAAATTAGAACCAATAACTAATCCAATGAAACCACAAACATATAAATTTAGATATTTACGTAGTAATAAAACTTTAATTGATAAAGGCGGCCTCCCACCAGGAAGCGGTCCAAGATTAGACAGATGCGAAGGGGATTGTGATAGTGATAATGATTGTATAGGTAATTTAAAATGTTATCAAAGGGATAGTTCAAGTGATGTACCACCTGGTTGTGTAGGAGGTGGTAGTGGTGACGACCCAACACATGATTATTGTTATGACCCAGCTGATAATAATACTATAAAAACAATAGCAGGGGACCCACCTAGTGGTGTTAATACAACGTGGAGTCCACAATTAGACAGATGCGAAGGGGATTGTGATACTGATGCCGATTGCAAAGGTAATTTAAAATGTTTTCAAAGGAATAATGGAGAACCTGTACCCGGTTGTAGTGGAACCCCCTCCCGAAGAGACTACGATTATTGTTATGACCCTAACTGGAATAAACCAAAATATTTAGTACCAAATATAAATACAGTTGAATTAGATGTATATGAGAGTGCAAGAGGGGCAGATGGTATACAAAGACAAGGACCAACAGATACAGAACAGCAAGGAAAAGAAGGTTCAGGAAGATTAGGTTTGGGAAATACTACACATTCACATATTAAAATTGAAAAAGATGAACAAAATCCTGGCATTATAAGGTTAAGAAGAGAAAAATTTTCTAATATGGAAGAAAATGAAAATATTTTGGATAAAATAGTAAATGGAATAAGTGATTTTTTTAGTATATTTGATGTTAATGAAAAACCAAAAGAAAAAAAAATAATAGAAGGTGCAATAGGTAGTAGAGTTACACAACATGATAGCTCTGGTTCATTTATGGGACAATCAACAGATGGAAATGTTCAAAAATATGATACTTTGAGTAAGTCGGCACCGGAAAGCAAACATGGTATTGGATGTGTAGATAACGGCGAAACTCCTAGAGTAGGTTTATATAAATGTAATAATAGTACAAATTCAAGTAAAAATGGTATATTATTTCCTTTTAAATCAAATGTTGGATGTAGTGAAGGTACAAAGTGGAATCATTGTGCATCTAAAAATATTTGTGAATACAATTGTCCAGGAGGTAATTGTACGCCACATAATGGAAAAATGTATATTATACAAAAAGAGGAACATAAGGAACCTAGGTCGAATCATTCACCTTCTACCGTGCCGCGCAGCCATAATGGTCCATTTAGAGATTCAAAATTTATAATATCAACAAGAAACTTTGGTTCTAGAATTAATGTTGACTCTTATGATGCATTATGGGATTTTGCAAAACCAGTAAATACCGCAATAGCAGATATGCATGTAAGTTATGATGGAGCAGATCAAGGTTGGGGTAATAGAACGGGTAGTGTAAGAGTAGTTTTATTTAATAAGGATAGACAAATAGAATTTAATGGGCGTTTTACAATTCAAACAAAACACCACAGAAACAGTTATTCACGTAACAGTTGGACTTATCATGAATACAATTATACTACTAGTAAATTTGCTTCAGGAAAAATTATAGAACCTGGTGCAAGAATAATAGTAGTACACCGTACAACTGGTTGGGGTCATCAATCATGGTTGAAAAATATGAAAATAACATTTAATAGAAGTGCAAAAAATATTTGTTCTTATAAGGCAGATGGAACACCTAACTAAAATCTAAAATAATTGAAATAATGTATTAGTAAATTTGGATAAATTAAAAAATAAAATTTTATATTGTAAATATATATTTAAATGAACTATATATTTATTTTAGCATTATTATTAATTATATTAATTAGTGTATATTATGTGTACAATGATTCACAAATGTTTTCATTGGATTTACAAAATATGAATAATTTTTTAAGTATCAAAGAAAATTTAATACCAAATAATTCTACAGGAGATTCTCAGCAAGCTATACCCACGCAAATACAACAAGATATAAATAAATGTAGACAAATTACTAGTTGTGATCAATTAAAAGAAGAAGAATATAAAAATTGTGGTTATTGTTTAGCAGACGATTTAGATGGTGGTAATAATCCATTTCATCATGGTGATGAAAACGGTCCAACAATAGCAAGAGAAGAAGATTCAAAATGTGGTACTTTAGGTGATGAACCCATGCCGGATTGGGTACCACCGGGTGGTGTTGATAGTGAAAGAGCTTATAAAAAATGTGTAATGTCCAGAGAAAGGTATGTTTGTAGTCAAGGAAATAAAGACGGACAAGGTAATCAAGAAGATGCTTATTGTAATAAACCAAGAGTGATGGATAGATATTTTCAAAAAAGGGATGATAATGGCAATATAATACCAGGTTCTGGTGTAGATCCTAAAGATATATGTGGTTATTGTAGTTATGATAAAAAACTATATGTAAGACAGGACCCCGAAATGATTACAAATTCTGCTGGGCAACAAGAATTTCCATTTTGGACAAATTCATATAAACATTATTTTAAAAAATCAGTACCAACATGTACAAATATAGATATATTTGGTGATGGTATGGAAACACAATGTAAAAATGCTATAAATATAAATGGAAGTGATGAGGAAAAGAGAAATGCTTGTTTAGGTTTAAGAGGAAAAGATAGCAATGGTAATTTTTATAACCAACCAGCGTGTATGTATAGTTATAAATTAGAAGATTCTGAAACAGATATATCAATACCAATATATAGTGATGTAAAATATAAAACAGATGATGACGGGAAAACATTAGATTTTTGTGGTGAAAGAGATGATAATGGTAATCCAATAGAAGGTAAGGAAAGTATATGGGGATTAATAAATCCTTATGAAGGTAGAATACGAAAATTATCAGGAAATGGATATAATAATGATTTTAAAAATTGTAAATGGTTTGAAGAAAAAAATCCATGTGAAGTAAAAGATGCATCTGGTAATTTAACAGATAATTGTTTACAACAAATATGGAGTGGTTTAGGATTTACAACAAATGTAAGTAAGTTGAATGAATCTAATGATGAATCAACAAAAAAATTAATTTCAACTTGGAAAGGATTAAAAGACCCAGAATTGGTTGCTGAAAAAATGTCTGCAATTTACAATTACATTTATAGTAGTGATTATAATACAGCGAAACATTGGTTGAATCTTTGTTTTAATATAGAACCTAATGTATGTAATAGAAGTGGTTTAATAAATGATTTATATACTAATTCACTTTCTGTAAATGAAGAAAAATTACGAATAACGGGTGGTTCAAGTGAATTAAAATGGAAGGAAACTCCTGATGAATGTTTATATAAATTATATAGTTTTGCGGGAGGTCAAGAAAATGGATTAGCTAATCCAAGATTACAAAAAAATAATAATTCTACAATTAA
>MDTD01156923.1_pt1 | contig 11147 bp, 22 predicted proteins | sample 811221 | NCBI WGS metagenome assembly MDTD01 (sample SAMN05326646, study PRJNA326480) | marine metagenome | isolation source: seawater | place: Pacific Ocean: South West | collected 2011
TAAAGGCGAAATAAGAAAGAAAAGATAGATTATGTTAGCTCCAAGAAAAATAAAATTTAGAAAACCTCAAAAAGGTAGAATGACAGGTGTAGCAAAAGGTGGTGATTACGTATCTTTTGGCACTTATGGGTTAAAAGCATTAGAATCTGGTTGGATAACTAGTAGACAAATCGAAGCTGTAAGAATAACAATATCAAGAAGAGTTAGAAAAGTTGGTAAGATGTGGATTCGTATATTTCCACATAAATCTATAACTAAGAAACCCGCAGAAACTAGAATGGGTAAAGGAAAAGGTTCTCCTGAATATTGGGTTGCAGTAGTTAAGCCTGGAAGAATTTTATTTGAATTAGACGGTTTAGATGAAGAAACTGCAAAAGAAACGTTTAAACAATGCGGCTACAAGTTGCCTATCAAAACAAAAATGGTCTCAAGAAGAGGAGTGTCTTAAATGTCTTTAAAAGAGCTCAAAAAGATGAGTAAAAATCAGTTGGAATCTAAATTAAAAGATTATGAAGAAGCTCTAATGAATCATAGATTTCAAAAGGTATTACAACAATTAGAAAACCCCTTTTCAATAAGATTTACTAAAAGAAATATCGCTAGAATTAAAACATTATTAAAAGAAAATGATTTAGGATTAAGAAAGGCAGATAAATAATGTCTGAAAAAAGCACAAAAAGAGAATTAGTTGGACTAGCTTTATCTAATAAAATGGATAAGACTGCAGTCATAGAGGTAGAAAGACGTTATCCTCATCCTGTTTATAATAAGTTTATCGTAAGAAGCAAAAAGTACTACGCTCATGATATAGAAAATGCTTGTAAAGTAGGCGATACAGTTAGAATTCAGGAGCATAAACCTACAAGCAAACTTAAGAGATGGATTGTTTTAAATATTGAAAAGAAAGCACAATAGAAAATGATACAACAAGAAACTAGATTAACAGTTGCTGACAACTCTGGTGCTAAAGAAGTTCTCTGCATTAAAGTACTCGGTGGTTCAAGAAAAAAATATGCAAAACTTGGCGATTTAATCGTTGTAACAGTAAAAAAAGCTATTCCAGGTGGTGTTGTTAAAAAAGGTGAAGTAACCAAGGCTGTTATAGTAAGGACAAGAAAAGAACTTAGAAGAAAAGATGGTTCATATATTAGGTTTGATGATAATGCTGCAGTATTAATCAATAATCAAAAAGAGCCTCAAGGTACTAGAGTTTTTGGTCCCGTCGCAAGAGAATTAAGAGAAAAGAAATTTATGAAAATTTTATCATTAGCTCCAGAGGTTATATAATGAAAATTAGAAAAGGTGATTTGGTAAAGGTAATTTCAGGTTCATATTCTGGAAAAGAAGGTAGAGTCCTGAAGGTTATTAATGATCGTAATAGATTGATTGTTGAAGGTATAAATATGTTAAAAAAGCATATGAGACCAAATCAAGAGAATCAACAGGGTGCAATTGTAGAGAAAGAAGGCTCAATTCACGTTTCAAACGTTATGATAATTTCTAATGGTAAACCCACGAAAGTTGGTTACAAATTATCTAAAAATGGAAATAAAGTTAGATTTTCAAAGAAAACAAATAAAGATATAGATTAAGGAAATAATGTCAAGTTATAAACCTAGATTACTAGAAAATTACAATAATGAGATTAAACCATCATTATCTGATAATTTAAATATTAAAAATACAATGAGAGTGCCAAAATTGGTCAAAATTTCTTTAAATATGGGTTTTGGACAAGCTAAATTGAATGAAAATCAACTGAAATCAGCTGTTGAAGAAATGTCTATTATTTCAGGACAGAAAGCAGTAATTACAAAAGCTAAACAAGCTATTTCAAATTTCAAAATAAGAGAAACTGACCCAGTAGGAATTAAAGTTACTTTAAGAGCAAATAAAATGTATGAGTTTCTTGATCGCTTTATATCAATAGCATCTCCAAGAATCAGAGATTTTAGAGGATTACCTTCAAAAGGCTTTGATGGTAGAGGTAATTATAATTTTGGTATAAGTGAACAAATAATCTTTCCTGAAATCAATTATGATAAAGTAAAACGTGTATCTGGAATGAATATTACTATAGTTACGACAGCTGAAACAGATATGGAAGCTTATAAGCTATTAAAAGCTTTCGGTTTTCCAATCAGAGATAACAAATCTTACGAATAGATAAAAATTAAAGGGTAATTAAAATATGGCTAAAAAATCTAAAATAATGCATAACATAAAAAGGAAGAAGTTAGTTGCGATGTATGCTGAAAAAAGAAAAAATCTTCTTGACAAAATCAAAGATCCAAATTTGAGTTATGAGGAAAAGCAAGCTTATAGATTAAAATTAGAAAAATTACCTAAAAACTCTAATCCTAATAGAGTAAGAAATAGATGTAATTTAACAGGAAGACCCAGAGGTTTTTATAGAAGATTTGGTGTGTCTAGAATATCGTTACGAGAAATGGCTAGTCAAGGTTTAATTCCTGGTGTAACAAAGGCGAGTTGGTAGGAGTATATTATGGCAATGACAGATCCAGTAGCAGATTATTTAACTAGAATTAGAAACGGACAGAGTAAGTCTAAAAAGTTTGTCGATATACCTTCTTCAAACCTTAAAAAAAGAATTTCTTTTATATTGAAAGAGGAAAATTTTGTTAGAGATTTCATTGAGATTAAAGATAACAAACAAAATATATTACGAGTTTTTCTAAAGTATGATTTTGATAATGAACCTGTAATTCATGGTATCAAAAGAATAAGTAAACCTGGTTGCAGAGTTTACGCTTCTTCAGATAATTTGCCAAGGGTGCTTAATGGTTTAGGAATATCTATATTAACAACCTCTAAAGGTGTAATATCAAATAAAAAAGCAAAAGCCTTCAGTGTTGGAGGAGAGGTTTTGTGTCATGTTTGGTAGAATGGAGAAAAAATGTCTCAGATAGGTAGAATGCCAATTTCAATTCCTGAGGGAGTTGAAGTTAGTAAAAGTAGTGGTAATTTATCAGTGAAAGGTAAACTTGGTACCCTAGATTTTCAATTTGATTCAAACATAAATATTGATTTAGAAGATAATCAGATTTTGGTTTCTAGAAGCACAGATTTAAAGAAGCATCGTGAATTGCATGGTTTGACAAGGAGCCTAATAAATAATATGATTATTGGTGTATCTGAAGGATATGAGAAAAAAATGACTTTGGTTGGAACAGGTTACACAGCATCTAGCAAAGATAACTTTTTACTACTAAATGTTGGTTTTTCTCATCCTGTATATGTACAATGTCCTGAGAATTTAACCCTAAAAACACCTCAGCCTACAGAAATTATTATATCTGGAATTGACAAGCAATTAGTAGGACAATTTTCAGCACGAATTAGACAAATTAGAAAACCTGAGCCATACAAAGGTAAAGGTATAAGATATTCAGATGAGATAGTTCGCAAAAAAGCTGGAAAAACCGTAGGAGCTAAATAATGAATAGAAAAAATTGGTTAAAGAAAAAGAGCAGATTGAAATATAAAATTAGACAAACTACTAACGATCATAAACTAGTTATTTTTAGATCAAACAAACATATTTATGGTCAAATAGTTAATATTAATGATGGTGTAACAATAGTATCTTCTTCTTCTATTGATAAAAATATTATTAAAGATTTAAAAAAGCTTGATAATGGTAAAATTGAAATAAGCAAAGTAGTTGCTAGAAATCTATCTGATAAAATGAAAAAAAGTAAAATTACAGATATAACATTTGATAGAAATGGATACAGATATCACGGTAGAGTAAAGGCATTTGCTGATGAACTGCGAAATAATGGGATAAAATTTTAAGGGGAAAAATTGAACAAATTTATAAATCCAACTGAAATAGAATTACAAGATGAGACTGTGGTAGCTATAAACAAGATATCCAAAGCTACTACTGGAGGTCGAAGAATGAGATTTAATTCAATAGTATGTGTTGGTGATGGTAAGTGTCATGTAGGTATTGGTTTTGGCAAAGCTAATGAAGTAGCTTCTGCGGTTAATAAAGCTAAAGAAAATGCTAAGAAAAACTTATTTAAAGTGCCTGTTATCAATGGAACTATACCTCACGAGTTAAAAATAAAGTTTGGTTCAGTAAGGTTAGTTTTAAAACCAGCATCTTCAGGTACTGGAATAATAGCCGGTGGCCCTGTTAGGATGATAATGCAGCAAGTGGGTATTTCAGATATTTTATCAAAGGCCACAGGATCAACTAATGCAATAAATGTAGTAAAAGCAGTTGAATATGGTTTAAAAAAATTACGAGACCCATTAATGGTTTCAAGGCAACGAGGTATTAATCTTAAAAATTTATTTGAGTAAAAAATGGCTATTAAAAAAATAAAAGTAACATTAATTAAAAGTCCAATTGGATACAAAGAAAAAGCTAAGAGAACAATTGAAGCTCTTGGTCTTAGAAAGTTAAATCAAACGGTTGAGCACACACCAAGTGATAGTATTAATGGTATGCTTAAAATTGTTGATTATTTAGTAAAAGTTGAGGAATTGTAATATGAAGTTAAATCCTGCAAAAGGTTCTGTTAAATCTAGAAAGAGAATTGGAAGAGGAAATGCTACTGGACAGGGAAGAACAGCTGGTAAAGGGCACAAAGGGTATAAATCGAGATCAGGTGCGAGTTCGCGTTTACATTTTGAAGGAGGACAAATGTCCTTGGCTAGAAGGCTTCCTAAACGTGGCTTTACAAATATTTTTTCTAAAGAAATTCAAATAGTTAATATTTCTCAACTTGATAAAATTAAGTTAAAGAAAATTGATGTTGATGTTTTATATGATAAAGGTGTTATTAACAAGAAATCGGTCCCTGTTAAAATTTTAGGGAAAGGTGAAATAAAAACTGCTGTTGAAATTTCTGCTCACTTTTTTAGTCAATCTTCAATTTTGAAAATAGAAAAAGCTGGTGGCAAGGTTATTCATATATGATACAAAAAATTATAAACGTTTTTAAAGTACCAGAATTAAGGCAAAAATTAGGTTTTACTGCATTAATGCTTCTTATATTTAGATTAGGTGGAATAGTACTTCTTCCTGGTATAGATAGAACTCTTGTAGAACAATTCGTTAAAAGTAGCGAAAGTAATATATTTGGTTTGTACAATTTATTTGCTGGTGGATTTTTTACTCAATTTTCTATTTTTGCTCTTGGGATTATGCCATATATTTCTGCTTCAATTATAATTCAGTTATTGAGTGCTGTTGTTCCTTACTTCCAAAGATTACAGAAAGAAGGTCCTGAGGGTAGAAAGAAAATAACACAATTAACTAGATATGGTACAGTATTAATTGCTTCAGTTCAATCAATTGGTGTTTGCGTATTACTAACATCATTAGATTTATCTAACAATAGTTCTGGTCAATATTTAGTTTCTGATCCAACTTTAACTTTTTATTTAACTACAATTATAATTTTAGTTACGGGTACTGTTTTTGTTATGTGGTTGGGTGAACAAATTACAAATCATGGTATAGGAAATGGTATATCTTTAATAATTATGGTTGGTATATTAGCTAGATTACCAAAAGTTGTAATACAGCAATTTACAAACCTATTCTTTCCAGAGTCAGCAGATTTAGCTACTAACCCATTTTCATTTATAATATCGATTGTTTTATTAGTTTCAATAATAGTTTTTGTTGTATTAATATCAACTGGAATCAGAAAAATTCCCGTTTCATATGCCAAAAGAATTGTTGGTAGAAAAATGTATGGTGGACAAGCAACTCATTTACCACTTAGAATTTTAACAGCTGGTGTTATGCCGATTATATTTGCGCAAGCGTTGGTTTTAATACCGAGTAGTTTAGCAACTTTTTTCCCGAATACTGGCTTTGGAAACTTTTTGCAAAATAATTTTAATGAATTTACTGCAATTCCTTATAATATATTTTTATTTTTTATGATTGTAGGTTTTACCTATTTTTACACTGCAATAGCATTTAATCCTGTTGACGTTGCAGATAATATGAAAAAACAAGGTGGTTTCATACCTGGAGTCAGACCTGGTAAATCAACAGCTGATTTCATTGATAATATTTTATCAAAAATAACTCTGCCCGCTTCTGTATTTTTAGGATTTATAGCTATTTTACCTAACATAATCGCTAGGTCCTCAGATATGGATATTACCACTGCAAGTTTTTTTGGTGGAACAAGTATTTTGATTTTAGTTGGTGTTGCTCTAGATACTTTACAGCAAATTGAATCTCAACTAATTATGAGAAATTATGAAGGCTTTTTGAAAACGGGAAAAATCAAAGGTAGAAAACGTTATTAATATATTTATCTTAATATTGGAAATATTTTGATTTTTCTCAAAAATAAAGATGAACTAAAAAGTATTGACTATGCTTGTAAAGTGGTAAGAGATACTTTGTTTCATGTTGAAGAAAACATAACGGTTGGTATAACGCCATTAGAACTTGATAAATTAGCAGAAGAATTTATTTTAAGTAAAGGCGCTATTCCTGGCTTCAAAGGCTTATATGGTTTTCCAAATACTATTTGTGCATCAATAGATGATGCTGTTGTACATGGTATTCCATCAAATAAAGAGTTAAAAGATGGACAAATAGTTAGCATAGATGTGGGATCTATTTATAAAGATTTTTATGGTGACCACGCTAAAACCTTTTGTATTGGAAATGTTAATGATCAAACAAGAAAACTTGTTAACACAACCAAACAATGTTTAATGCTGGCAATTGATAATGTTAAACCTGGAAAGCGTGTTGGAGATGTGGGGTACTGTGTTCAATCTTATGCTGAAAAAAATGATTTTTCAGTGGTTAGAGAATTAGTTGGTCATGGTATTGGAAAAAGTTTGCATGAAGAACCGCAAATACCAAATTATGGTTTAAAAAACACAGGTATTGAATTCAAAGAGGGAATGTGTTTAGCAATTGAACCAATGTTAAATATTGGAACACACGAGATAATAACTAAGGATGATGGATGGACAATATGTACTAAAGATGGTTTACCATCGGCACATTTTGAACATACAGTAACTGTAACAGAAAAAGGGGTTAAAATTTTAACTATATAAATTATGGCTAAAGAACCTGCAATAGAAATTGATGGAGAAATTATTGAAACGTTGCCAAATGCAATGTTTAAAGTTAAGCTTGAAAATGGGCACGAAGTTTTAGCTCATATTTCAGGAAAAATGAGAATGTATTATATTAAAATACTTCCTGGTGATAAAGTGAAACTCGAATTATCACCATATGATTTAACTAAGGGAAGAATAACCTACAGATATAAGTAAGGATATTATAAATGAAAGTTAGAGCATCAGTTAAAAAGATTTGTAAAAACTGTCAAATAATTAAAAGAAATGGGATTCTTAGAGTAATTTGTGAAAACCCTAAACATAAACAAAGACAAGGTTAATGGAGGTATTATAATTGGCTAGGATATCTGGAGTAGATTTACCACGAAATAAAAAAATAGAGTATGCTCTTACTTACATACATGGTATTGGGCCATCAATATCAAGTAAGATTCTTGATAAGGTTGGTATTGATAAAAATGCAAGAGTAAATGAGCTCAATGATGAACAAATAATTTTGATAAGAAATGAAATTTCAAATTATGATGTTGAAGGTGAGCTTAGAAGTATTGTAGGGAGAAATGTAAAAAGATTAATGGATATTGGTACATATAGAGGTAGCAGACATAAAAAAGGGTTACCCTCTAGAGGCCAAAATACAAAAAATAATTCTAGAACAAGAAAAGGTAAGAAAAAAACCGTAGCAGGAAAAAAAGGCGTATAGTTCATTTATAAATTAGGAGATTAGAATATTGGCAAAAGTTAATAATAAGAAAAAAACTAAAGTAGATCCAGAGGGTATTGCTTTTATCAAAGCAACATTCAACAATACTGTTATAACTCTAGCAGATAAATTTGGCAACGCTATTTCTTGGGCTAGCGCAGGAGTTATGGGCTTTAAAGGTTCAAAGAAAAGTACTCCTTTCGCAGCTACTCAAGCAACACAAAAAGCAGTTGAGGCAGCAATAGCAAAAGGTTTAGTTACAGTTGAAGTTAGAATAAAAGGGCCAGGTGGTGGTAGAGAAGCTGCGATTCGTGCATTAAGAACATCTGGACTAAAAGTTACAAAAATAATGGATGTAACTCCTATTCCACACAATGGATGTAGGCCTCCAAAAAAGAGAAGAGTTTAAGGGGAATTTTATGGCTAGATATAGAGGACCAAGATTAAGAAAATGTAGAAGATTGGATTTTCCTGTTTTTGAATCACCTAAGTTTTCAAATCCAAGAAAAAATTATGTACCTGGACAACATGGACCAAATCAGAGAGTAAAACTTTCTAACTATGGTATTCAGCTGAGAGAAAAGCAAAGAATTAAATACTTATATGGTGTTCTTGAAAAACAATTTAGAAATTATTTCAAAAAAGCTGCAGCTAAAACAGGTGCTACTGGAGAAAATCTTCTCATTTTATTAGAATCAAGATTAGATAATTCAATTTACAGATTAGGTTTTGCACCCACAAGAAGAAGTGCAAGACAATTAGTTGTTCATAAGCATATAATGGTCAATAACCGAACCGTAAATATTCCTTCTTACAGCCTAAAACCTGGCGATATTGTACAAGTAAGAGAAAAAAGTAGGAAACTTCAAATTTTTCATGATTCTATGAGGAGAGTTAGTAATGATAACCCAACGTCATGGTTAAAAATTGACAAAGCTCAAATGAGAGGTTATTTTGAGACTGCTCCTGAAAGAGAACAAATTATGGAACCAATAAATGAGCAGCTTGTAGTTGAGTTGTATTCTAAATAATTTTAAAAAAAGGAAAAATTATGATTTCAAAGCACTTTGAAGATATAAAAATTAAATTTGTTGAAGATGAAGATAATAAATTAAAAATTATAGCCGAACCTTTTGATAGAGGTTATGCTGTTACAGTTGGAAATGCGCTTCGAAGAACACTTATGACATCAGTTCCTGGAGCTGCCATAACTTCAATTAAAATTGATGGTGTTCAACATGAGTTCTCAAGTATAGATGGTATACTTGAAGATGTTTCTGACATAATTCTTAACTTAAAAGAAGTTATTTTTAAAACCATAAATGATGGCCCTGAACAGATTCATCTTTCATTGAAAGGTCCAAAAGAGTTTAGAGCAGAAGACATAGCTACCCAACTGAATGATTTTGAAATTTTGAATCCTGATCATCTAATTGCTACATTAAACGATAAAGCAAGTCTTGAAATTGATATCAGAGTATCTCGAGGAAAAGGTTACTCAACTGCTGAAAAGAATAAAAGATCAGATGATGTCATCGGAACAATACCTATTGATTCGATATTTAATCCAATCACAAATGTCTCATGGGAAGTTGAGTCTATTCCAACTTCTACTGAAAGTCAAGAGAGACTTTTAATGGAAGTTCATAGTAATGGTGCAACAAAACCAAAAGACGCAATGAACCATTCTGCGAATATTTTAAGACAACAAATACAATACTTTATGTTTGATGATTCCTTAAATATTAAAGCTGTTAATGACGATGAAATTAACGAAGCATTAGAGCTAAAAGGAATATTGTTAAAGTCAATAGATGAAATGGAACTTTCTGTAAGAAGTCACAATTGTCTTCAAGCTGCTGGCATATATCAAATATCTGAGTTAGTATCTAAAGATGAAGGTGAGATGTTGAAATACAAGAATTTTGGCCGCAAGTCTTTAACTGAGCTCGTTGAGAAACTTAATGAACTAGGTTTAAGGTTTGGTATGGACATTAAAGAGCTAATGGAAGTTGAATAAGAGGAAGTTATGAGACATTTAAAAAAAGGTAGAAAACTAAATAGAACATCAAGTCATAGAAAAGCTTTATTCAGCAATCTTGCTTCTTCTTTAGTTATTAATAAAAGAATTATTACAACTCATCCAAAAGCAAAAGAATTGCAAAGATTCGTTGAAAGACTTGTAACATATGCAAAATATGACGAAAGTAAGATTTTACATGGTAGACGCTTAATCCAAAAAAAAATTGTTGGTAAGCTAAGTAAATCTATTGCTAATGAATTGATTCATAATATTGCCCCTCAATATTCATCAAGAAATGGTGGCTACACTAGAGTAATTAAATTGGAAAACAGAAAAAATGATGATGCAATTAAAGCTATTATTGAATTTGTAGATTTGAAAAATCAAAATGATAATGAATCTGATAATGAAGATAAAAAAGAAGAAGTAGAAAAGTAGTTTTGAGTAGAGAATTTTTTTTTATTTCCACAAAAAAAATATTAAAGGCTATATATATAGCCTTTTTTTTTACTGTAGCATTTGCTAATTCCTATGAGTCACAAGTAAAAAAATGTCTATGGGTTAAATCTGATGAGATGAGCTCAGATGATAAGATTGAAGATCTTATTTCTAATGCATATAGATCAGGATACAAGATTATTTTTCTACAAGTTGATATTCATGGAGATTCTAGATATAATCCATTTATTAATAATCAAATTGAATCCGATTTTGATGCATTAAAATCTGCGATTTTTTGGGCTAACTGGTATGATTTAGAAATTCATCTTTGGTTGAATGTTTATAAAATTTGGTCATCAACATGGATTCCTTCAGATAATCATGTCTATTATAAATTAAATGACTCATATAAGGATTGGTTTGCTACAGATATAAATGGGCACATTGATTGTGATATTAATTTTAATTCATATGATAATAGAGTTTTAGATTCGGATGGTTTTCAAGGTGTTTTTTTATCTCCACTAAATCCAAACGTTAATAATTACATACTAAGGATAATTGAAAATTTAATACAAAGATATAGTGGGACATCTGGAAATCCTGATTTTTTTGGTATTCATTTAGATTATTTTAGGTACAAAGACAGCATGTATGGCTACAATTACATTGGAAGAAAATCTTTTTATAATGAAAATAAATTTGACCCTATTTATATTAATAGAATATTAAATAAAAACGATTTAGATTCCACCAATAATGTATTAAAAAAGTGGACTGATTTTAAAAATAGTAAAATAAATAATTTGTTAATTGACATTAAAAATATCACAAATAATTATGATAATTTGAAACTTTCTGTTGCTGTCAAACCAA
>MDTD01182471.1_pt1 | contig 11147 bp, 7 predicted proteins | sample 811221 | NCBI WGS metagenome assembly MDTD01 (sample SAMN05326646, study PRJNA326480) | marine metagenome | isolation source: seawater | place: Pacific Ocean: South West | collected 2011
GCTTTTCGCTGTTTGCGATTTTAGAGTGAGATACAGACTGGGTTCAAAAGTCACACGCAAAAGTGCGGGGGACAAAAAGTGCGGGGAAAAGTTACGCGCGAACAAAAAGTGCGGGGCGTAGACATTGCTTTCGGTGATTCCGTGGTCAGGTTTAATTCGAACATTTTTTTGTCCCACCCACATCAAAAAAAAGTCAGCATGCCCGGACCATGGGGAACCAGTGGGTGTGGGGGAGACGATCCGGAACAGCTACTCGGCAACGGAGGACCCCTGTCCAATATCGTACCCACATCGCACGTGGATCGGTTGCCGTACATCGGGACGCAGTTGTCTGAAAGGTTAAACGGGCGGGGCATCGTGACAGTGCAGGATTTAATTCAACATTTTCAACGGGCACCAAATCCGTACTCGGTGGCGCAACTTCACTTGCGCATGAGCCGCTTGTTGCGCAATTTTCGAGACAATCAGTGTGTGGCATGGGGCAACGACAAGCAGTATCAAGTGTCTGACGTCAATCAATGCGCGTACAACGCGGTCGCCAAAACGCTGGCACACGTCCATCAGAATTGGCCGGCCGCGTTTGCGGTGCCCAATGCACCCGCGTTGCAGTATCGAAATCGGGGGGACACTGACGAGGTGCGGCAGTGCGCGTGCGCACGGACCGCGGGTGAGTGCAACGCGCTGTTGCAGGGTGGGTGTCGGTGGACGCCGCGCAACCACACGCACATGACGGTCGGGGCATGTACGCCCAACAATCCGGCGGATACGGGGTTTGTCGGGCAGTCCAACAACGACCGTTACGACCAACATACGCAACGCGTGACGAATCGTGCGCGTGTGCACGTGGTGGGGCACGCGAACAACGGTCCCCACCACTACGTGCGCCAATGGCGAGTACCCACGCCTCCGCCCTCCGCTGCGGGCATCGGTGCGCGCGTCCGCAGAAGAAGACAACACCGCCGCCAAGAGGCTCGGCGACGCAGCCAACGGCGACGCAACCGGCAACGGGGTCGTCGTCGCACTGGGCCTACGCGTCTGCGCGCGGGGGGCGAGTTGCACGCTTGCGGGACTGGTGGACATGCGTTGAACCCAGAGCAGTGCGTCACCCCACCCGATCCGACATGGGACGACCGTACGATGCGGAAGTGGGCACGCGCGGTCGTGGATCGTATGGGTTGAAAATCACATTTCAATCGTGTCGTCTGGCGTATAGTACCCGTCCGAGACCGGCGAGCACGGTTCTTCCTCGGAGGAACCAAAGGTACCGCCGCCACCACACTCTTCTTCGGAAGAATCGTCGAATCCTTGTACGGGAAGAAAACTAGTGGTCTCGTCGGCTTCTTGTTGATGTGCAACAGTAGCAACGGGGGGAAACAAAGGCATCAAATCATTGTAGTCTACAGGACCAATGGGACCGCGGTGTCGGGCTGGAATAACCGTTTTGCGTGGACGTTGTGGTGTGGGTCGATAGACAGCGCGTCGTCGTCGCCACCACCAGCACATTTTTTTTTTGATTTTGTTATAGAAAGAAGCAAAAAAAAATGGAGGAGGCATTGACGAATGTCATTGATTTGCTGGAGGAGAAACCGGAAGCGGACAAACCAATGTTGGGAGATACGCTGTACGTGGGTTCGTGCGAGCGTCATGGTTTGAAGGAGTGCGACGAAAAGACGCACGACTGCCGCATGGACGCCGTGCCCAAGCCGCACCTTTTCGTGGGGCGCGGAGAAGGGTCCGAGTTCAAGTTGAAACCGTGCGTGACCGAACTGCGTGCACTGGAACAACCCAACATCATGTCTGATTTTCTGATCGAGTTGAACCGTGCCATGCCCAGCATCGACAAGTTGTTCGAAAGCACCAAACACCTGCCGTGCAGCATGCGCGCGAGCGAGCAGTTGTGCACGATGGGAGGAAGTTTTGAGGATTGTGCGTGGCATCCGAATTTCGACGAGGGACAGCGCTGCCGGCCGTCCACGGCGGTCGTCGTATCTCGCTTGGCACGCACCATCAGCGATCTGCGCAATGTGGAGCGAGAGCTCAAACAAGCCGACTCGAGTATGGATTTTGAACCCGATGGTTTGAACATATCGCTGCACCAGCGACTCAACAACAAGTGGGAGGCCGCGTACGACGTGTTCAAAGAGGCCAAACTGGAATTCATGAAGCGTGCACGGGATTTCGAGGATATGCTCGTCAAACAAGAAAAGTGGTGCGACCGCAAGTGCGACAAAGATCACTGCGAGGTGCGCAGCGGCAAGTGCATGTTGTCTCAAAAGGACATGTGGCCGAATAGCAGCACCGAGCACTCGGAGGCGATGCTTTGGGTTCCGGAAAAAAGCAGGGAGGGGTTGCTGTACGCCACACCGGAGGGTAAGTGGGTTGCCCACGAGGAGCAAAAGCACTACACGGACGGGTATCAAATCTTGCTCGAGCGCGACAACGTGCCGCGCGATCGTTGGTTGGAACGCATTGAGACGTTTGACGCCTACGCGATTCCCGTGGCAGCACCCCTGCGCGCAATGCGCGAGCTGCTGCTGGAAAACATGGGGCTACTGGAAAAAGAACAAGTCTTTGAGCAGCTGCTGGCCGACTTACTGGCGCAGGATTTCGATCCTACTCAAGAGTTGACTGGATCGAGGGCGGCCGAGTATCAGAAATACAGAGACTGGTTGACCAAGGACCCACACGCTCGACTAAAAGAGTTTCTGCAAATTCCCACAGAGCAGGTGCGCGAGTTGAAGGCGGCGGGTTGGACGGGGAGATCCATGTACGAGAGGAACCGCGTAGCGATACTGTCAAACGACGAGTTCGGCCGAAAGTGGCACAGTGACTGGCACATTGCGTGGCTCAAAGTGCAGGTCGCGCAGAACTCCAAACGCGTCGCAGAATGGCAACAAAAACTCGACACGGAGCGCAAAGAGTTGCGCACTCTTGTAGACGGAGAAGAATATAAGAAATGCGGGGCATGGTCGGGGGCGCTCGGCGGCGTCGCGAACGCGGTGGACTTTCGAGCCAATCCATACCAGCAGGCAAAGGATCGTTTTGACAAGGCTACTACGTTGGCCGGCGGGGAGTTTTGCGACGACACCAAAAAACGCTTGGACCGTATTTCCGAGATGTTGGAACAGCGAAGTGCACTTCTCAAACTGCTGCACGGGCAGCAGGAGGCGCTGGAGAAGGCGCGAGACAAGCAGAAGACAACGATGAAGGCAAGGCTGCAGGCACAGCAGGCCAAAGAGCAGGAGTGGGCAAAAACGCACCCCAAGCCGGGGCCCATCGACATCAAAACGTGGTCGCATAGCTACCCGTGGGTGCCAAATGCGGATTTAAAGTTGGTCAACAACTCGGACTACACCATCGCCTCGGGAACAATGGCCGGCATGCTCAGCGTTCCAAACGCGCGCAAACTACAAACGTTGCGCGTGCTGTACGGTGTGATTCGCACGTACCGCACGCTGCTTTTCGACATCGTGTTGCCAAAGACAACGGGCAATGCCGCCGCCGTGGACACGTCGTTCCGCGAAATGAGAATCGCACTCTACCAGACGGAACTTGGCCGGGCCGTAGAAGCGTTTTTCAGCCTGTACCGCGCGGCGCGCAAACATTGGAAGGGCGAATGGGATGACGTTATGGCAGAGTATGTGGGGGGTGACCTTCCAACATGGTTGACCCCGACAGAAGAGGAAGAGGTCGCGCAGGCCGCTGCTGGCACCCAAACATTCGAGGAGGTTCAAGCCGACGTCCAAAAAGCCACAAAGACGTTTGACCAGATTAAATCGGAGGAGGACCGCGAGTCCATGTGGACGTATTACGACGGCACGGTGTGGAAACGCGTCGTGGACTTGGCGTCGGGTGACACCGAGGAGGTCGTCGACATGCCAGAAGACACCCAAACGGCATTCTGGGCCACGGTGAACCAAAACACGACCGATACGAAATTGTTCAAGGACTACGAGGCGCTAACTGCAAAAGTGGTGGAAGGATTGGGAACCGTCACGTACCAAACGCGGCGGCTGGCGATTCGGTCTTCGCGCGTCGTACCCCACGTGTACGAGCAACAGGAACAACAACCACCGCCTCTGGACGCGAATCCGACACAAGACGCGCCTTGCACGGTGACCCGCCCAGAATCGTACGTCATGCGCCCTATCGAGATTGAAGGGGAGGAAACGTTCATGCTCGAAAAGTACAGAGTGCGCGGAAAGGTCGTCTCCATCAAAATGCACACGACCAAAGACGGAAAGGCGATGCAACTCGTGAAACTACAAGCAACGCACTATGCCTACCCGGACGCGCTGGACAGTGCGTTTGCAGGGCAAAACGACGCCGCCTCCGCATCGATGTCGTCCGAATGGAAAGGGATAGGCGAGAAAAAAGAAATTACAGTCAACTTTGCGAATATCCGACTCAACAACGGATCCAACGACGGTGCCAACGCGCAAGAATGGAATCCCAAGGACGCCTTTTTGCACCCACCCGTAAAGGATGATTTCGTCGTGGCCGAACTCACCACGATGGCGCTGGCGCCCGTGCGTCCCATTATGACTGGCAATACAGAGAGAGATTTGCGACCCTACTACAACGTCGCGAAAGCGTTGGGCAAGGCGCTTCAAAAACCCGGCTTGGAGATGTCGAATCAGGCCAAGCAGTACATAGAGATGATCCGACCGTACCTTTTCCCTCAGCTCGCCGAACCAGAAGAAGGGGACGAAAAACTTGCGGCGCGGTACGCACGCAACAAGGAGTTGCAAAAAGATGTCAACGAGATGTTGGAAAAATGGGACGATAACTACAAAAAATTTACACTGGACGGAGACCCCGTATTGGGCACCACGCTGCTTCGGTTGTTGGAGCGATGCCCGAAAGATTTGTGGGGATGGTTCCCGGACGGTGTATGGCTGTACGCGGCACTCACAACCTCGGAGGATCAACAACCGATGTTGCTCCCGGACACGCTGGCGGTGGACATGGTTCTTCGACCAACAGCGAGATTGATCGACTACGTTGCGGGCAACAGCGTGGTGCAATTCTTTCGCTCGTTCGGACCGATAGCAGACTACGAACCGCAAAGTTGGGAAACAAAAATCGACGACGAGGAAAGTTACGCTGTACAAGCCGGAGACATTTTGGTACTGCAAAACGGGCAACGCGTGGAAAACGTCGAGTACGCCGACGAAATGAAGGATACTGCCACCGTTAAGAACGTCCCACTGTGGAAGGGCACGAGTGGTCAATCCGAAGTTTCGTTCACGTCGTTGGACGTCTTGCGGGTTGAAGTCGCATGGGAACCGGGTAATTTCGTCTTAAACCAGAATTACGAGAGCGACGTAGACGGTGTTATTACCGCCGTACAGACAGGTGTGTTGCAAGTGACCGACGCAACCAGCGCCACGCTCACCGCCCAAAACGTTCGCGGAAAAACCGTTCACAACATTAACAAAACAAAAGACAAGTTGCGTACCCTGCCCCGATTCACGGTTGGGGATTTTGTGTGGTACTCCACGTTCATACAGGGATCAACATCCTTAGATGTAAGCGGGCAAGTCGATGATGTCCCGGACATTTACGAGTGGAAGCGTGCAGAAATTAAGGATGTGTATTACACAGGCGACTGGTTGTATTATCTCACAAACAACGACAACAAAACATATACAGCCGACCAATTGCGCCTGCAAGAAACATGGGGACCTTCGCGAAATGAATCGTGGGATGCGTTTTGCGAGCACGTATTGGATCCAAGAGAAACCGAAGACGCTAAGCTCAGGGAGAACCAATTCGAAACGATGTACGCCATCCAAGAATTCAAACCTCCAAACAAACCTCCTCTTCGTTGGGAATACTTTCGAAATGTATCGGTGCAGTTGATCAGCACGCGCGAAACCCCACAGTTAGATTTAGGTGCACCGCGCGTTTCTGTTCGAGTAGGGGCGGCGGATATCAAGGAAGAACCACTTGCGAACTTTCAGCACAAACCCGTCGCGGCGCATGCGTGGGAAGTGGGCATGCTGATTGAAATCAAACAGGGCACGGGGACACACTCCCTGTCCCCGGGCGGTACCTACGAATATGCGAAGAAAAAGAAAAAGAAAAAGAAAAAGAAAAAGAAACCTAGTGGCGGCGGCGACGAAGACTTGGAGGATATGTCGATGGTGGCGAGAGCCAACGCGGTGGTCACGTTTGCAGAAACGCTTCGCGACACGCGCGACAATACCACGACCTTTTCGCGCATACTTGCGTCCACGCCGCCATTGGAAGGCGGGGGTAAGAAATTTCCCAGAGGACAGGCTGACTCGCGCTTTGTACAAGAGTATGGCGTGGTGGCCTTTAAAGTCAGGAAAGCGAACGAATGGTTGGATGCTGTGTGGGGCGAGGGGAAAACGACCAAAAATCTGTTCCCGTCTTGGAACGTATTGAGCACAACGAGTGGCATAAAAGAACAAAATAACATGTATCCCAACCCGAGACGTATGAAAGAAGCGTGGAACAACCCGAGTTATTTCGACGAAGGCGCAACAAACATTGCAAAAGGAATCGTGGGGTGGTTAGGATCTGCGGCTGTTAACACGGCAAGAAGTATCGCGAGCAAGGCAAGACTAGCCGATGAGTATCGCTATCGTCTTGTTGGTCGAATCGTGGAGATACACGAGCAGTCCATGACCGTAGAAGTTTGCCTTTCCGTGGGCAACAACTACACGGTAAGATTCGACATGATAAAAACACGCTATCCACAAACAGTCGAAGAGTACAACAATGGAGACACTGTGCCGGTGCTGGAGGATGATTCTGACAAGGAGTTCATTCGGAAACTGTACCCTGAGAGCGCGTTTCACACTAAACCGTATTGATACTTTTCAAATAATCGGCGATTAGAGGAGGAATAGGGCCGGGGTAATTTTTCCAGACGTGTGGGTCGCCGAACTTCTTTGAAAATTTGTCGCAATTTCCGGTTCGATCGACAATGGGTACCGTGCAGGTACATTTTCCATTCTGCATTGTGGCAGACGCACATGGTGCAAACATGCGGAAAATTTCACCTGAGTATTTGGTCGATTGACCTTTAAGGCACGCTTCGTCGGGGAAATTAGGGGGGTTGTTTAAAGATTTTTTTATGTTGTCACAGCATGTCTGTTTACAAATGAGGTTTTTCGCCGTGTTTATCTTTTTTTGCGTACCGGCGTCTATGGGACCGTCTTCCTCCCATGGTGAGTGAACAGCGGCGTTTTGCACGAGTGTTTGTATTTCATCGTCTTTGAATGTCGGGAACGTCACACCGGCGGGATAGGCGTATTTGTGTTCGTTGTATTTGATCGCGGGAATCAACCCCCTGTTGTCGGGATTGGCACAGGTATGATCGTGGCGATACTCGATGCTCTTGCACATGTTCGCGCATATTGATTTGTATTTATCGGAAACCTTGTCTATGTGGAGAAAGAAGGAGCACTGCGCCAAGCACCGTTGCGTGCAGCATTTGTCAAGAGGAGTATCAGCTATTGGAGACTGAATGGCGTTGTTGCACAGAGTGGTAATCGTTCCCACGGGAATATTTGCGGGAGAAGACATTCGTATTGTGTGTTTTTTTTTGTCAAGAGACAAATAAAAAAAAGGGGCGTATATCGTGTATTATATTATTGTAGCGCGACCGTCCGCTTCACCATAAAGGAACAAAATTCGGTAAAGGTAATTTCCCCCCCGCCGTTTGTATCGATCAACTCAAAGAGGTAGTCTGCCTCACTGGCACTGCCGAACTTTGCCCCGAACAGGTCCTTGGACAAGGTTTCAAACTCGGTGCGATTAATTTTGCGGTCTTGGTTGTGGTCGAACACCGAAAATTTGTGCCACAAGTTGTTAAAGTACGCAATGTACGCCCACAAGCGTTTGAACTCCTTTTGGTTGATCAACCCATCATCGTCCGCGTCCGCCGCCTTGTAGGCGCGCATGAGTGCAGGCTTGTTGTTGAACGTCGGGTACTTTTCGACAATCAGTTTGTCGATTTCGGCCAGAGATATGCGGCCGTTGCCGTTCACGTCCATCTCGTTAAAAGACGACTCCACGATGTTCGCTTTCGGGGGTGTGAATCGAGAGAGGGACGTGATTTGGTCGAAGCACCGCATCACGATTTGTTTCGTTTCCTCCGGATTGGTCTTGTAGTGTTTTCGAACCAGCGCTTCCATTTGTTCGGCTACATTGTTGTGGACGGCACCATTTGCAGAGGCGCCCCCCTCGGAGACGGTAAGACTTGCACCTGCACCCATCTTTTTTTTTTCTTGAGATCCTTTCTAAAAAAAAAATCATCGGCAAACGAGCAGATGCGAAATCAATAATCGTCGAGCAACGATTCCTCCTCTTCCTGCGAATCGTCCACGAGTCTCCATGTGTCGCCATCTTTTCTCCATGTGCCACACCCCGTGGTGTCGAAACCTACCGGCATATGCTTGAAGCGTATGCTCCACTGATTGCACTCAAACACACCAAGCAGGTGGACGTCCAAACGCAATCGAAAATTAAAGTGTCTGCGCAGCTCCTTTGAAACGAGTTCCAACACGCTCGTGTGGCCCCATTTCGCCGCCACCTTGGCGTGGTATTGGTACGGGAAAGATCCCAAGCAGTGGGCCACGGCCCGCACGACGATTCCTAGAGACAGCGCCGGATGCATTTTGGTTTGAATTTCGAAGAATACGAAAAATGAGCGCGCGATTATTTGAACTTGGGATTGTTCCAAAAAAAAAATTTCAAAACAACATAATGTTTCATGCGAGTTCTGGTTTTTTCTCGTAATAATCGTAATCGCCCGACGATACGAGCTCGGCGGTGTGCTGGGTTTTGTCGCTCAGGTAACACCTACCCAACTTGCGGTGCATGTCGAAACTCTGACACCACTCCGTGTTGTAGCACGCTTTCTTGCAATTTTCCAGCAGCCGGGCGGACGTACTTTTTCGCACTGGATCGTCCCACCACATTCTATTACAGTTGGATCCCTTTTCCTGCTCGTCATAGCGCGTTCTCCAAAACACCATGAAGCGATTGTAACCCTTGATCGCATGCCTCGATTTTTTGACGAAACTGTTTGTTCCTCCGCTCCCACATATGTCGCCCCCGCACAAATTGTAATCACCCGTGAGAGGTTTCATGGCGTTTGCGCGGCCGCGGGCGTCGTATGTGACCCCCTCAGACACTTCGTTCCAATTTTGGTAATTGAAATACGGATTAGCGCGCTGCATTCTTTCACTCGGTGGAAACCATTGACATCCTATGTAGTAATTGTACAGATTTTTTCGATCCCCCGATGTGAATTCTTCATACGCGTGCTTGTTGCACTTGGCGTCCCGACAGGCTTGTCTTATCTCTGATCTTTGTCGAGAATAGTCTATTCCCATAATGTCGTGTTTAGTATGGACCACAGAAAAAAAATTCGGGTCCCAATCCCACGTTTCACGAGTTCACGCGGATTTCAAATGCCCAAATCTCGAAGCCGTCGGACCAGATTTTGAAGTTGAACAGACTGTCGCAAATCGATTTCAAAATGCCACATTTTTTTTTTTCATGGGCGTAGATTAAAACAACACGACATGGCGTCGGGTAAACAGTGGCTCGACCGATACCAAAGTGGGTGTGTCCGTATCGAGGCGTACTCGACACCGTTCAACTGGAGCAGACCGGATATTCCACCGGTACAGCAAGCCGGCGTCGGCACGGGGTTTTTTGTGCCGCTGGGAAGCAACAGCCCGCCCGGGTGGAAAGCGATTTTGACGTGCAGTCACGTATTGGACGGTGCCCTCAAAGATCAAATCAAGATTATTTTCCCAAAGGTGGGGCGCAAATCGTACACGGCATTCGTGCACGCCTGCTGTCCCGAGTACGATCTTGCAATCATTGCCTTTAAACTTCCGACGAAAGAGTCGCAGTTTGCGCAAGACGTGGAGGCGGCGATTCAGGTGATGCCGCTGCAAAACAAGCAGACGGAATCGTGGGCCGGGCGCTCCGTATCTGCCTTTGGGTATCCCCTCGGGTCCGAGGATTTGAAATTTTCGTCGGGCGAGTACAGCGGGTTTGCCAGCAACGGGTATATTCAAACGACGGCGGATATTAATCCGGGCAATAGCGGCGGTCCCCTTGTCGACAATATCACTGGATCCGTGGTGGGCGTGAACGCATTGACGATGGGAGGACTCTTCGTTTCGGGGGTGCATTTTGCGGTGCCTATTCAGTTGTATGTCCGTATGGCAAAACAATTGCTGAGTGGGTTGGAGCCCGTCGTGGTACCGCCCAGTCTCGGGTTCGACTACCACGCCGCGACCGAGGCCGCACTTGCCAAGGAGAACGTGCAGCTGTCCACGTCAGCGTTGACCGGAGGTGCCAAACCCGGTGGTGTGTACGTGTACCATTTGGCTCAGAAATCACCTTTGCGGGGCATCGGGCTAAAGCCGGGATGTATTATTACAGAAGTCAAATTGCCCAACCAACCGTGGGAACCTCTGGATAGATTCGGCGAAATGAAAACAACGTGGAATGGTAGCCAACGAGTGTCGGTCGAGCACGTGATTGCACGCGTCGGTGTCGACGATGCCATTGGTATTCGGGCCTCGTGCGAGGGAAAACAAATCGACGCCTCTGTGAAGCAAATGGATATTTCTCGAGGATCGCTGACACACATGATGCCGCCCTTTGGTCCGAAACCCCAATTTCTGTTGTTTGGCGGTCTGTGTGTGATGCCGCTCCGCGCAAACCACGCTGAAGTGTTTCCCGAGATGTTTGCGGCACTGGGCCCGACGCAGCGCGAGTTGGAGCTCCTCGTCGTGACCACGGTATTCCCGGGGTACGCGCAGGCGATTCCGTTCTCCAAGGGGGATATTATCGAATCCGTGAACGGATTTGGGAAAAAGGCCATGGACCCGAAAAATACGACCGACCGCGTGGACACGGTGGAAAAGTACCGTGAACATTTGATGCGGCCGCAGAACGGGTTCATTAGTATTACGAACACCAGAGGGTTCCTGTACGTGCTTTCCGTGCAGGAGGCGAAGCAACGCGAGCAGGACATGACCCAAGTGTACACGACCGACAAGACAGTGATGGAATGGTTGCAAACCCAATAAACACACGTGCACGCGGTCGTCGTGGTTTTCTTTTTTTTGGTGGATCGAGTGCAA
>MDTD01050872.1_pt1 | contig 11146 bp, 11 predicted proteins | sample 811221 | NCBI WGS metagenome assembly MDTD01 (sample SAMN05326646, study PRJNA326480) | marine metagenome | isolation source: seawater | place: Pacific Ocean: South West | collected 2011
AACTATAAAAACACTATTAGGATAAATTAATTTTTTAATTTGAGTACTAATAAAAATCAAAAGAATTTGAAGTCTAAAAATTTTTATACCACATGTTGTTGATCCTGCACATCCTCCAATAAACATAAGAAAAAGAAAAAAAATTAATGGAAATTCCCCCCATAAACCAAAATCATCGGTAACATATCCTGTTCCAGATAATATCGAGACCACATTAAATGTTGAAATCCTTAAATTATCTATTATCGAATTATCTAAATTATTAAAAAAAAGATAAACATACATAACTAATGTTGAAAATAATAATAAGAATAAAAAACCTTTAATCTGAACGTCCTGAAAAAAAATTTTTCTATTTCCTTTTACAAATTTTAAATATGCAATAAAAGGTATACTTCCTAAAATAATGAAAATCGTAGAAGTAAATTCTATTCCAGTATTATTAAAATAACCAATCGACTCATTATGTGTTGAAAAACCGCCTGTTGCCAAAGTGGTTAAAGAGTGTGCTATACTGTCAAATATACTCATGCCCTGTACCCAATAAAAAAAACCACAAGCTAATGTTAAGATTAAATAAATTACAATAATTGTAAAGGCAACCTCAATTGTTTTTGGCAATATTTTTTCTGTGCCAGAAGAGTCAGTTTTAAAAACCTGCATTCCACCGACTTTTAAAAGCGGCATCACAGTTGTTGCCATTACTATTATTCCAATACCACCCAGCCATTGCATTATACTTCTCCAAAGCAAAATACTTTTTGGGGAATTATCTAAATCTAAAATTACGGTTGAACCAGTAGTAGTAATTCCTGACATGCTTTCAAAAAAAGCATCACTGAATGATAAATTTAAGCTCGAGAGTATAAATGGAATTGAACCAAATAGTGCAATACTTACCCATGCTAAAGTTGAAAATAAAAAAGCTTGTTGAAGATTTAATTGATTCTCCTTTTTTAAACTTGCAAGAATTGTTAAAACTCCAATTAATACAGTGATTATTGACGATGAGAAGAAACTATTGCTTTTTTCACCATAAATTAATTGAACGGCATAAGGGACTAGCATAAAGATTCCCAAAATGACCAATAAGATACCAACAATAAAAAAAACAGTTTTATTTGACACCATAGAATTTGAGACAATATTTAAATAGCAATAAAATTCAACTTATTATAAACCTTATTTATGCTCGAGTCTGATCTAATTCAAGCAACTTCATCATGGCCATTTGTGGAGATACGTAAACTTCTTAAAGAAAGAAACAATATTATAAAAAATAAAAAGAAAATTACTTTTCAAACAGGTTATGGACCTAGTGGTTTACCACATATCGGTACATTTGGTGAAGTCTCAAGAACATCCATGATGATTAATGCACTAAACCATATTAAAAAAATTGAGACAGAATTAATAACTTTTTCCGATGATATGGATGGGTTAAGAAAAGTTCCTGAAAATATCCCTAATGAAAAAATTCTTCATGAAAACCTAGGCAAACCACTTACTAATATTCCAGATCCCTTTAAAAAATATGGAAGTTTTGGAGAACATAATAACAGGATGTTAATAGACTTCTTAGATCGCTTCAAATTTAAATTTGTTTTTAAGAGTTCAACCAAAAATTATAAAGAGGGTATTTTTAATGAGTCAATTATTAAAATTTTAGAAAAGTATGATGACGTAATGAATATAATTCTACCAACATTAAGGAGTGAAAGGAGAAAAACTTATAGTCCGTTTTTGCCTATATGTCCTGAGACAGGAAAGGTTTTAGAAATTCCTGTTTTAGAGATCGATAAAAAAAAAAATGAAATAACATTTGATAACAAGGGAAAAAAAATCAAGGCAAGTGTATTAGATGGAAATTGCAAGCTACAATGGAAAGTTGATTGGGCAATGAGATGGTTTACATTTGATGTAGATTTTGAAATGTATGGAAAAGATTTAATAGAAAGTGCAATTATATCGGGAAAAATATGTAAAATTTTAGGAAAAAAACCTCCCAACGGTTTCGCCTATGAATTATTTCTTGATGAAAAAGGAGAAAAAATATCTAAATCTAAAGGTAATGGTATAACTATAGAGCAGTGGTTAAGGTATGCCTCCCCAGAAAGTTTATCTCTATACATGTACCAAAATCCTAAAAGAGCAAAAAAACTTTACCCAGACGTTGTACCAAAAGCCGTCGATGAATATTTATCTTTGGTTGAGAAATTTTTTAATCAAAAACCAAATGAAAAAATTTTAAATCCTGTTTGGCATATTCATAATGGGTCTCCTCCAAAAGAAAAAATTGTAATGCCTTTTTCTATGCTATTGAATATTGTTGGTTCAAGTAATGCTAAAAAAAAGGAAATATTGTGGAAATTTATCAAAAAGTTTCATAAAGAATTAGATCCCAAAAATAATAAAATTTTAGATGAATTAACAAATTATGCAATTAACTATTTCATTGATCGTGTCGAACCCAATAAAAAATTTAAAAAACCAAATACAAATGAAAAAAAAGCTTTAATGAATTTAATAAGTGATTTAAAAAAAATACCCGAAAATACGGAGCCTGAGGAAATTCAAACTATAATTTATACTGTTGGAAAAAATAACGGTTACAGCAAAGACCTACGCAGCTGGTTTAAATTAATTTACGAAGTTACTTTTGGAGAGGAAAATGGACCTAGAATGGGCTTTTTTATAAGTTTTTTTGGTTTAAAAGAGACCATTGATTTAATAGAAAGAAAGTTGAATATATAAATTTAATGTTTTCAATTCTAAGACCATTTGTATTTAGCTTAGATCCAGAAAAGGCACATGATTTAGCTATAAAATCATTAAAATATAATTTTTTTCCAGAAAGTTTTTTCAATGTAAAAAATGAAGAAATTTTAAGCACTAATTTGTTTGGAAAAGACATAAAAAATCCGATTGGTCTTGCAGCCGGCTTTGATAAAAATGCTGAGGTATATAATGAATTATTTAAATTTGGATTTGGTTTTGTTGAAGTTGGCACAGTAACACCAAAAAAACAATACGGAAATGAAAAACCAAGAATCTTTCGTTTAGAAAAAGATTATGCTTTAATAAACAGATTGGGTTTTAACAATGATGGTTCAGAAATAATTAAAGAAAGAATTGAAAATAATGTACCCGACGGGCTTATGGGTATCAATATTGGACCTAACAAAGATTCAAAAGATATGGTGAGTGACTTTCTGAAATGCGCAAAAACTTTTTTTCCTATAGGTGATTACGTAACTATAAATATCTCATCACCAAATACAGAAGGGCTTAGAGAATTTCACAAGTCGGATGTTTTAAACCAATTATTAGTACAAATAAATAACCTAAGAAGAGAAAGTAATTTTAATAAATCTTTTTTATTAAAGATTGCACCAGATCTAGAAGAAATTTACATTCAGGATATAATAGATTTATCTCTCAAAAATAATATAGATGGTATTATTCTAACAAATACTACAGATCGTAATAGAGACACTTTGTTAGACGAGAAAAAAAAAGAGCTAGGAGGATTGTCCGGTAAACCATTAAGAAATTTATCGACCAAATTAGTTAGAAAATTTTATAAATTACTCAAAGGAAAAATTCCTATTGTTGGAGTTGGTGGAATAGATTCTGGTGCTTCAGCTTTTGAAAAAATCGCTGCCGGAGCATCAGCAGTTCAATTATATACCGGAATGATTTATAAGGGACCAACCATTGTTAGAGATATTAAAAAAGAATTAATTCATATTTTAAAGGAAAAAGGTTTTAATAATATAAAAGAAGCTGTTGGATCTGAGTCAAATTAGATTATTTAAAAAACCTATATTTTTTTTTATCAATATCGTATCTGAGATAATGTACGAACTCTCTTGCATAAGAAAAAGTCACTCCTACCAAAATGACTATAAGAATAACTGAAAAACCATAAGCTACAGGATAAGTTTGAGAAAGATTTAATACAAATTCACTTAACCTATTAGATATCTCGCCTTCAATATTTGATGAGAATAAACTTTGGCCTTTTTTCATAACGAATTCTTCAATACCCATAATTATACCAACCGAAATTAATAATATAGCCAGAAGAGTTTTATATTCAGAGGCATTCAGTTTTTCTGCAACTTTAAGACCAATATGTAATCCAACGATAGAGCCTGTTAAAAGAATTCCAACTAAAATAAAATCTATAGTTTGAAATTTAAATGCATGGCCAATTACAACTAAAGATGTAATAAAAATTGTAACAAATAAAGAAGTTCCAGGAACTAATCTAGTTGGCATACCTATAATGTAAATCATAGCTGGTACCATCAAAAATGCTCCTCCAACTCCCATTATAGAGGCAAATATACCCACAATGAAACCAAGAACTATTGGAGCCAATGCACTTTCGTAAAGATTTGATTTGTGAAATCTCATTCTAAATGGAAGTCCATGTATCCAAAAATGTGTATGTGCTTTTTTTCTTATTATAATTTTTTTTTTTAAATTTACTAATTCTTTTGTGCCTTTAGCAAACATTAAAGTTCCAACTATTATTAACACGTAGATGTAGGCAAGAGATATAATCACATTTATTATCCCTTTTTCATTTAAATAATCAAAGATTATAATTCCGACAATTGTTCCTACAACCCCTCCCAAAACAATTACTAAGCCCATTTTGTAGTCTAATGTTTTTTTAAACCAATGGGTTAAAGCACCAGAAACAGAGGTTCCCAAAATATTATTAGCCTCATTCGCAACAGCAAATGCAGGTGGAATTCCTAAAAAAATTAAAATTGGAGTCATCAAAAAACCACCTCCAATACCAAACAAACCCGATACAAATCCTACGCAAACACTTAGTATTAATATTACTGTTATACTTATCTGAACTTGAGCAACTGGAAGGAAAAAATCCATGCAATTTACTATTATTTGGGAATATAATTGTCAATAGACATATATTCTCTTGATTGTAAAAGCTTCACCAATTATATAACGTATTGATATTTTATGAGTAAAAAATGCGAGCTTTCTGGAAAAAAACCGTTAAAAGGTCATAATGTTAGCCACGCAAACAATAAAACTAAAAGAAGATTTTTACCAAATATTAGAAAAGTAAATTTTAGAAGTGAAATATTAAAAAAAAATATTAAATTAAATGTATCTAATTCTGCACTTAGAACAGTTGATTTTAAGGGCGGAATTGATAAATTTCTTAAATCAGCCAAGTCATTTAGACTATCTAAAAAAGCAAAAAAACTTAAAACACAAATAATTTCTAAATAATTTTTAATGTCAAAACTAGATAGGAGGCCTTTAATAATTTTAGCATTATTAATGGCAACATTTGTTGTTGCATCAAATTTTTTAGTTCAATTTCCAATCAAATATTTTGGAATGCAAGAATTATTAACTTATGGGGCTTTTACCTACCCTGTAACATTTCTTATTACAGATTTATCTAATAGAAGATATGGAAAACTAGTAGCTAGAAAAATCGTATACTTTGGTTTTATTTTAGGGATAACATTAACATTAATATTTTCAACAAATTTTTCTGAATTAATATCAATTAGGATTGCTATTGGATCTGGCACTGCCTTCTTATTTGCTCAGCTTCTAGACGTTCAAATATTTGATAAATTGAGAAAAAAAACTTGGTATGTTGCTCCATTTGCATCCTCATCAATTGGTTCTTTTGTAGACACATTTTTATTTTTTTCAATATCATTTTATGGAACCAATTTAAATTGGATTACTTTAGGTTTAGGCGATTTTGCTGTAAAGATGTTTTTAGCAATAATTATGCTTATCCCTTTTAAAATTGTGATGTCAAAGCTCAAAGATGTTACAAAATATTCTGCGGATACATCTTCAGTTTGATTTTTTAATGAAACGTTTTTTTATCAGAAAAAAGATCTGTTAATTGATTAATCATTGCATCACCTAAATCTTGAACATCTGTAATTTTAACGGCTTTTTTATAATATCTTGTTACATCATGACCGATTCCGATGGCTAATAATTCAACTTGAGATAATTCTTCGATTGACTTAACTGTATTTTTTAAATCTTTTTCAAGATAATCGCTAATATTCGTGGAAAGTGTTGAGTCGTCAACCGGAGCCCCATCAGAAATTATCATTAATATTTTTCTTTCCTCTTTTCTTTTTTTCATTTTATTAAAAGCCCATCTCAAAGCTTCACCATCAATATTTTCTTTTAACAAGCCCTCTTTAAGCATAAGGCCCATATTTTTTTTTGATTGTCTCCATGGAATATCTGCAGATTTATAAATTATGTGTCTAAGATCATTCAATCTTCCTGGAGATTTAGGTTTATAATTGTTATTCCATTTCTCTCTACTAGAACCACCTTTCCAATGTTTAGTTGTAAAACCTAAAACTTCAACTTTTACAGAACATCTTTCAAGAGTTCTTGATAAGATATCTGCACATACTGCCGCAACTGAGATTGGTTTTCCTCTCATTGAACCTGAATTGTCAATTAAAATTGTAACTAGTGTATCTTTAAAATCAGTCTCTTTTTCTTTTTTAAATGAAAGCGAATTGAAAGGATCTATTATAATTCTTGTGAGTCTTGATGTGTCTAGAATTCCTTCCTCCAAGTCGAACTCCCAGGATCTTTTCTGCTTTGCCAAAAGCTTTCTTTGTAATTTATTTGCCAATTTAGATACAAAGCTCTTTAATTGTATAAGTTGTTGATCAAGAGATGATCTTAGCCTTAAAAGCTCCTCCTCAGTTTCAAGATCTTCTGCTTTAATAATTTCGTCAAACTCTTCAGTATACGCTTTATATTTTATTGAAGATTTAGAAAATATTTTTTTTGTTTTAATCTCTGAAGTTCCATCTATACTTTCAACTTCTTCAGCTTTTTCATCATTACTCTTTTGTTCTGAAAATTCGTCCAAACTCGATACATCAATGTCAAGAAACTCACTATTTTCCTTTTGACTTTGTGCTTTATCCCCTTGCTCATGATTCTCTTGGTTATTTAATGGGTCTTTTTCTCTTTCTTTTTCAGATGTATCCTCATAAATTTCTTTATCATCAATATTCATCTGAGAAATTGTTTTGGAAATAATATCGTTAAATTTTTCTTGATTATATAAATTTTTTTTTAATGTATCTAAATTTTTACTAAAGTATTGGTCTAAGTTTTTTCTAATTTTCTTTATTTTAGAATCACTACTCTTAATTTCTTTTATTTTAAATAAAAAACTTCGTAGATAATTATCAAAAACCTCTTCTATTAATTTACTTTCAGCTATTTTATTACTATAGTTATCAATCAAATTTTTCTTAATCCCGAGAAATTTATCACATCCAATTTTTTCATATCTAATTTTTTCTGCAATTTTGTACAGTTTTAAAGCATTATCGCCGCTAGGTTTATGTAAATCGAAAGTTTTTATATCGCTGTATTTTAATCTCAAAGCCTCGGAATCAGCAATAGCCCTTACAGATAAAAAATCTTTGAACTTTTTAAGTTTCTTAATCTCAGGAAGATTAACATTTTTATTATCTTTTTTTAATTTTTCTCCAAAACTAATATTACAATCATTAATTTCTGAAATTGATTTAATGGTTGAGGCGAGAGCTTGTTTAAAATTTTCTAAGTGTAAATCTTTTTTTTCCATTTTAGGAAATTTTTACGTTAACCGAGGACTCTGGCAAGTCCTCACCGAAGCATCTTTGATAATATTCCGAAATAATTTTTCTCTCTAATTCATCACATTTATTTAAGAACGTAACTCTAAAGGCATATCCCACATCCTTAAAAATATTATAGTTTTCTGCCCAATGTATTACTGTTCTTGGACTCATGACGGTAGAAATATCTCCATTTACGAAACCATTTCGTGTTAGCTCTGCAACTTTAATCATATTAGAAATTTTTTCTTTGCCATCTTTATTATTTAAAGATTTATTTTTTGAAAGAATAATTTGGAATTCTTTTTCAAATTTTAAATAGTTTAGAGTTGTAACGATATTCCATCTATCCATTTGTCCCTGGTTAATTTGCTGAGTACCATGGTACAATCCAGTCGTATCACCTAGACCAACAGTATTTGTTGTGGCAAACATTCTAAAATATTGATGTTGCGAAATCACCTTATTTTTATCAAGAAGTGTAAATTTTCCATCACTTTCTAAAACCCTTTGTATTACAAACATAACGTCTGGTCTTCCAGCGTCGTATTCATCAAAAACCAAAGCCAAAGGATTTTGAATTGACCAAGGCAATATACCCTCTTTGAACTCTGTAACTTGTTTTCCATCTTTAATAACAATTGAGTCTTTTCCTATTAAGTCTATTCTGCTTATGTGACTATCAAGATTTACCCTAATGCATGGCCAATTAAGTCTTGCAGCAACTTGCTCTATGTGAGTAGATTTTCCAGTTCCATGGTAACCTTGAATCAAAACTCTTTTATTAAAAGAAAACCCAGACAAAATTGCAAGAGTAGTATCTCTGTCAAATTTATAATCGTTATCTATTTTTGGAACAAATTCATTTTTATTTGAAAAACCATCAATTTCCATTTCAGAGTCAATATTAAAAGTTTGTCTAACTGAAATTTTTATGTCAGGTTTTTGGTTTTTAAGATCAATATTCATTTTTCTTTGCTAGCTGTCATTTTTAGTTGACTATATGCTAAAGTTACTTTTTTTAATATATCCTCATATTTTTTACTTCCATGATTTTTATCAGGATGATATTTCTTTACAAGTCCTTTAAACTTTTTTTGTATATCCGGCCACTTTGCCTCATATTTGAGGCCTAAAACTTCTAAAGCATCACGATCTTTCTGTGATAATTTTGATTTTTTGAAATTTTTAAAATTAGAATTTTGAAAAATATTTGTTTTATCCTCAAGGGCATTATTCCATAGAATTTTGAAAAAATTTTCAGATGAACTAAAACTTTTTGTTGGTTTATGCCAAGTTAGGTCCGATTTTATAAAGTATTCAACTTGCTCATCAGTCATATCAGAAAAATAATTCCAATTTTTGTTAAAAATTTTAATATGTTCAAGACAGAGATATTTGAAGTATCTGCTATTATCTTTTTCAATCGGTGCTTTATATTTACCGATTTCATTACAGTTTTCCCAATCACAAATATTTTTCATAAATTTTTTTTTTATAATATAATCAAATATTAATTTGATGGAAAGCTTTATAAAAAATATAAGAGATAAAATTATAAAATCTATTAAAGTTGAGAAAATAGAAATAATTGACAATTCTCAAAAGCATTTAGGACATAAATCCTTTAGAGAAGGAATGCTTCATTTAAAAATTATAATTAAGTCAGAAATTTTAAAATCATTTAGTAAAATTGATGCCCACAAAAAAGTTATGAAAATTTTAGAAAAAGAATTAAAGGAAAAAATTCACGCTATCGAAATAAAAATTAACTAATTTTTTTTAAAAGACTTCTCATTTCCATTGGTTTAATTTTTATCTTTCCAGGCTCAGTTGTTTTACCTATTTTTTTTAGTAGAATTAAATTTATTTTATTATCCGTATTTTTCTTATCATTTTTCATATACTCAACTATATTATTAAAAGTTTTTTTTTCAAAAAATTTTTTAAGATCAAATGGAAGATTATTAATTTTATAGATTTTATCTATTCTACTCAATGTTAACTTTGAACAAAGTTTTTTTCTAACTGACAATCTTGTAGCTAAAATCATACCAATAAGAACAGCTTCACCATGATTTATTCTTTTAGAAAAACGATTGGCTGCTTCAATTCCATGGGCGAAAGTATGTCCAAAATTTAAAATCATTCTTTCCCCTTTTTCTTTTTCGTCGGAGTTAACAAAATAAATTTTAGTTTTACAACTTTTTACTACAGCATATTTTAATATATTTGTATTTTCTCCTTTCAATATTATTTCTGAATTTTTTTCTATCCAACTAAAAAATTTATAATCCTTAATCAGAGAGTATTTTAAAATTTCTGCAAAACCACAAATCCTCTCTCTTTTCGGCAAGCTCTTTAGAAGTGATAGTTCTGAAATTACTAATTTGGGCTGGTAAAATGAGCCAATTAAATTTTTACCTTCTTTTGAATTCACTCCTGTCTTGCCACCTATTGCAGAGTCAACTTGAGATAATAAAGTTGATGGTAAATTTATGAAATTTACACCTCTTTTTAAAATACTTGCAACGAAACCTGAAAAGTCACCTATAATTCCACCACCAGCAGCAATTATAGCGTCATTCCTATTAAAATTATTTTCCAATAACTTTTCAACTAGAAAATTTACCTCTTTAAATGATTTAAGATTTTCGTTAGGAAGATATTCTTTTGTGTAAATAATATAATTTTTTAATTGTTTTTTGATTCTTTTTTTTTCTCTGGATGGAATATTTTTATCTAAAATAAGTGCCACTTTTTTAGTGTTTGGGCAAATAAGTTTTATCTGTTTAGAAAGTAAATTCATTGAACCATTTCCAATGAAAATTGGGTAATTTGTATTATTATTTTTTACTTTAATTTTATTTATTTTCATAAATTTTTTTAATTTCTTCTACTATTTCATCTTTTTTTTTTAAATTACACTTAATTTTATAATCTGCTAAAGAGTAAATTTTTTTTCTCTCATTATATAAATTGCCAAAATCATTTTCTGTATTATTATTTACAAGAGGTCTATTTTTTTTATCTTTTACTCTTTTAAATAATTCTTTATAGTCAACATCTAACCAAAACGAGAGGGAGTTTCTTTTAATTAATTCTCTTATTTTCTGGTTGATAAAACCACCACCGCCTAAAGCTATAACTAAACCTTTTTTGTTTATCAACTTAATACTTTCTTCTTCTTCTATTTCTCGAAATTTTTCTTCTCCTTTTGTTTTGAAGATTTTTGCAATTGAAATTGAGAATTTTTTCTGAATAATACCATCTACATCTGCAAAATTCATTTTAAGTTTTTTAGACAAAGCTTTCCCTATCGTAGATTTTCCTGATCCCATCATTCCAGCTAATATAAGGTTTTTTTTCAATTTATACCCAAATTTTCAATTTGATTTATCACAAATTTGTCTTAATTCTAAAGTTTAAATATATTTTATTTACTATGCAACCTAGATTACAAAGATCTAAACAAGGAGTGT
>MDTD01114909.1_pt1 | contig 11146 bp, 11 predicted proteins | sample 811221 | NCBI WGS metagenome assembly MDTD01 (sample SAMN05326646, study PRJNA326480) | marine metagenome | isolation source: seawater | place: Pacific Ocean: South West | collected 2011
AGCGTAAATTGAAATGGCTTGGTCGATTGCTTTGTACGGTGTGTACTGACCTTGTTTCAAGAGTTCAACAAGACGAGCACCACGGTCAAGTTGCTGTTGACTCGCAGCGTCAAGTTCCGTACCAAGTTGAGCAAACGCTTCAAGTTCGCGATACGCAGCGAGGTCAAGTCGCAGTGAACCCGCAACTTCTTTCATCGCTTTAATCTGAGCGTTACCGCCCACACGCGATACGGAGATGCCCACGTTAATCGCAGGGCGGATACCAGCAGCGAAGAGTTCTGGCTGCAAGTAGATCTGACCATCAGTAATTGAAATCACGTTTGTTGGGATGTACGCCGAAACGTCGCCTTCTTGTGTTTCGATGATTGGAAGAGCAGTAAGTGAACCGCCACCGTTTTCATCGGAGAGTTTCGTTGCACGTTCAAGCAATCGACTGTGTAGGTAGAAGACGTCACCTGGAAACGCTTCACGTCCTGGTGGACGACGAAGAAGAAGTGACAACTGTCTGTACGCAGTTGCTTGTTTTGAAAGGTCATCGTAGATGCAGAGTGCGTGCTTCGGTGTTTTACCGTTTTTGCCTTCCCACATGAAGTACTCACCCATCGCACAACCAGCGTATGGAGCGATGTACTGAAGGGGAGCAGCAGTGGATGAGCCAGCAACAACGACGATGGTGTATTCCATCGCACCTTGCTTCTTGAGGGTGTCAATCACAGCAGCAACTGTAGAGTCTTTTTGCCCAACTGCAATATAGATACAGACGACTGCTTCGTCTGTGCCCCAGTATTGTTTCTGGTTAATGATGGTGTCTAGTGCAACAGCAGTTTTGCCAGTTTTACGGTCACCAATGATGAGTTCGCGTTGGCCGCGACCAATTGGAATCATGGAGTCAACCGCTTTGATACCAGTTTGCATAGGCTCAGTCACTGGCTGACGAGCAGCGATGCCTGGCGCAACGATGTCTAGTTTCGCAGTACTTGATGCGTTGATTGGTGGGCCACCGTCAACTGGGTTGCCAAGCGGGTCAACAACACGGCCGAGCATTTCAGGACCTGTTGGAACTTCAAGAAGACGGTTAGTTGTGCGGACAGTGTTACCTTCTTCAACGGAGAGGTAGTCACCGTAAATCACAGCACCGACTGTGTCTTCTTCAAGGTTCATGGCCTGTCCCATGACTACGCCATCTTTAGTTTCGAATTCAAGGAGTTCACCTGCCATGCAGTTTGAAAGACCATAAATTCGAGCGATACCGTCACCAACTTCGACCACTTGGCCGACTTCTGAAATCTCAAGTTCACTTGTGAACTGTTCAATTTCTTGCTTGATGACTGATGTAATTTCGTCTGTTTTAATCTTCACTTTGTTTCTCGCCTACAAAAAAGGAGTTCGAGTTAGTTTGTTTCTTCCAAATACGATTCGATTCGTTCACGGATAGCTTTGGAGCCACCAGTTTGAATCTTGTCGGAAATACGTCGGAGTTTGGTCTGTACGGAACCATCGATGAGCTGATCACCAATTCGCAATTTTAATCCGCCAATCATCGCCTCATCAATGTAAGGGTGAATGACAGGTTCCTTGCCAAGTTTCGCTGAAATACTATCTTTAATAGTTTGAATCGAAGCAGCGTCAATTGCAGTTGGTGTGAAGACATCAACTGCAATCTTGCCAAACGCTTCTTGAACAAGTTGGTCGTATGCTTTAGCGATTGATTCAAACTGGTTAAGGCGGCCCTTGCTGTTAAGAACAAGCAAAAATCGGAGCGTCAAATCAGATACTCGGCCTCTAAACATCGTTTTAAGTGATGTGTCGCGACTAGCTTCATCAATGACAGGGGATGAAAAAAACAGACCAAGTGCTTTTTCAGTCGCGATGAGCTCGATGAGTTGTTCGAGTTCATCTGCGATTTCAAGCACAACATCATTACCACCAGCGTCTGTTGCTAATTCAAACAGACTTTTTGCATAAACGGATGCGACTGGTGTGACTTGAGCGTCTGAAGTTTTACTCACGAGTTTGTTCCTGACATTTCTGCAAGCGATTCGTTGACAAGTTGTTGCTGATCACTTTCGGAAATCTCACGTTGCAAGATTTTTCCAGCGATCGCAACAGCTAAGGCGCTTGCTTCTGTGTGAAGCTCACCAATTGCTGCTTTCTTTGCTGATTCAATGTCAGCAGCAGCAGAAGTTTTGAGCTCAGCGAGCTCTCGGGCATTGTTTGAGCGGAGTTCTTCAGCAGCCGCTTTCGCGTCTTGCCGAGCTTTGGCAATCATTTCACCAGCTTCAGCACGAGCCTTTTTGAGCTCTTCCTCATATTGAGCTAGCGCTTCTTTTGCTTGTTGCCGGGCTTCTTCAGCGGCTTCAAGGTCATCTCTGAGTTTTTGCTCTCGTTGTTCAAGTCCACCCACAATGTGTGGCCAAACAAACTTAGATGCAAGCACAAAGAAGATGATGAACACAACGATGGTTGTGCCAAGTGTCAAAAGTTGCACATCTACTGGGGAGTCAGAAGCAATGAACATATTCATTGGTAAAGGTCCTTCCATTGGTGAATATTGATTAAAAATTAGGGGAGTCCGAAGACTCCCCTAACGGTAAATCAACTTAGAGAGTGCCAAGCAAGCCGACAACGACTGCGAACAATGCAACACCTTCAACAAGTGCAGCAGTAATAATCATGTTTGTACCAATTGAGCCAGCCATTTCTGGTTGACGTGCAATTGATTCAACAGCACTTCCGCCAATACGTCCGATGCCTAGACCAGCAGCAATAGCACCTAGACCAGCAGCAAGACCGCCGCCGATTCCACTACCTGCAGCAGCAGCGCCTTCAGCAGCTTCTGGAGCAGCAAGAGCAGTGTTAACATCGAACATCATGAGAGCCATTGAGGCTAGAGCAGTGAAAGCAAAAAGCTTTTTCATAGGGAAAATCCTATTCGTCTACAAGACTTAGTTGCAGTGCCGTGGGAGCAATGCAGTTATTGAGTTTCAAGGTCCATCCCACGTGGACCAGCGTTTAGTGTGCCGCCTCAGCATGCCCATGTTCATCATCATGGTGCGACATCTGACCAATGAAGACCGTTGTGAGGAACATGAAGATAAATGCCTGTAAGAAGGCGACGAACAATTCTAGAAAACTAATGCAAACCGCACCAATTGTTGAAATTAATTCAACACCACCAGTTAGAACCCAGTTGCCTGTTGCTTTAAAGGCAAGCATGCCGAACATCATGAGTACTGCGAGCATTGTGTGACCAGCGACCATATTTGCAAACAAACGAACGGCGAGTGCTGCTGGTTTAATGAAGAGACCCATCAATTCGATGGGGAGCATTATTGGTAGTAGGTAGAGTGGTGCGCCGCCAGTTAAGTGGTGTGCCCATCCGCCTAGACCAAGTGATTTAAACGCGTGCGTTTGGATGACAATGAATGAAACTATGCCAAGACCAAGTGTGACGCCCAAGTTACTTGTTGCTGTTCCGCCAAAGACGGCCCAGTCAACCTCACTGCCCCAACCCAACTTTGCAGTTGTGACTTGCATGTCCATAAATGGAATCATGCCAAGCAAGTTGCATGTCAAGATAAAGAAGAAGAGTGAAAGTAAGTACGGCAGGAATTTTGCAGTTTCGTGTCCGAGAACGGGTTTAATAACGTTATCTCGCATGTAGAGCGAAATGACTTCGATGATTGACGATAGTTTTCCAGAAGTTAGGTATCGGTCTGTGCCTTCCTCTTCACGGCCAATTGCGATGTTTCGTGCAGCGATGCGAAGGACGATGAATGCAACGATTGCGGCAATGAGTAGGGAAACCATATGAATCGTGATCGCGGGTTTACCAAACAACGTGATGTGTTCCGCCCCAGACACGGGTCTGTCGAGGATATGGTGAATTGGGTTGTCTGCAGCTATAAATGGAATCATGATTCTCTGTTTATTCTGGTTTGTTTTGAGTGAATGCAGTTAGGTATTGAGCGATGATTTTAGTTTCAAAAATGAGTAATAAAATGGCATTCAATAGGAATGAAAACAAGAGAGGACGAACCTCAAATCGAGCCACGTAGTATAGCAAGGAAGACGCGCCAAGTGCAGCAAAGAATCGAACAAACGAGGTTACAGACCATAAAGTTGCGAGGTTTGCTATTGGGCGTTTTTTACGAGGAGAAAACATGGCTAAAAGCGTCACGGAGACGATAAAAATCACGCCAGATTCTAAGAGTCCTGCATAGGTGATTGAGTCCTCCATTTTGAGGAGTTTTGTACCGCCAAACCAAGCGAATCCCGCAAGGACGCAGGCGGAAAATTGGGCAACAATGAGGCTCCGAAACGGGAGCCCGCTCACGGGCTGTTCTGTCATGATTCATCCCTTACTGCTTGCATCGCATCTTTTATAAAGTCCACCATGCCAACGACGATGCCGCATACCGCACCGGTGACAATAAATCCCTTCGAACTGAGGGCGAAATCAGCAAACAGGAGTCCGCAAGTCCAATGGATTCCAAGCCCGATGACGCCGCCTGCAATGACCATCGATATGAAGGTGAATCCCATTGCAGATAAACGCCATAATCGCTTTGATGCACGTTCTTTTTCCATTTGGATATTGTATATAGAGCAAGTCCTCTTAGTTCCTCTATAATCTCCGAAACCTATTATGGTCAAAGACAACGAACAATACATCGACGTCACACCAAAGCCGCTCAATAGTAGCGACTTCTTTTTCATCCCTGCAGTCCTGAGAGGACTCGGAACGACCTTGAAACACTGTCTTGGCAATATGGGTCGGGGTGGTTCAAACAAAAATAACATTTGGGTCGTTCAATACCCCGAGCAAAAACGTGATCAGCGTGATGTCGTTGAAGGTGGTCAGGAACGCTCAGTCTTTAGAGGTGTTCACCGTTTAAATAAGGATGACCAAGGCAGAGAACGATGTGTGGCATGCTTCATGTGTTCAACAGCATGTCCTGCTGACTGCATTCACATTGTTGCTGAAGAAGCGCCATGGGATGACAGGGAAAAGCGCCCACTATCATTCGACATCGACGAACTGCGATGCATTTTCTGCGGTATGTGTGAAGAAGCGTGCCCTTGTGATGCGATTGAATTGACGCCGCGATATGAAGTTGTTGGCACATCACGCGAAGAAATGTTCTTCAATAAAGAACGCTTGCTTGAAGTCTACGATTTAACAGTTGAAGAAAAGCCAATGTAATTAAACATTGGCCATTCACTCAAGCCACTGTATGAACCAACTAAAGAGCATACACCCGGACCCGATAGCGATGAGTAGCGCGGTCAACAGTCCCCTTATGTGGTTTTTCTTTGAAGGGATACTAGGCGAAGCTGTCCACTCTAGTTTGATTTTGCTACCGCATTCGGGGCAATGTTGACTTTTTGGTGTCAAGAAAGACAAGTCGTAATCACATTGACATCGCCACCCTTCTTCTTCTTCTTTGAATGGGAACTGTAGGGATGCTGCAATAAAGATAAACACTGATGAGAAGAAAAATAGGGTAGGGTTGGAGATGAAAAACGATCGAGGACTCATCTGTAACAAAAAGGGTAAGAGTGCTAAGAGCAATGCCACGCTCAGTGTGAGGAAAGTCAACCGTTTTCGTTTCATGTACTTCGCCAGAAACGAGGTGAGAATAACACGAGCACAGCAAAGATTTCAAGTCGACCAATCGTCATCAAGATGCACATCAATATTTTGGATGCGTCGCTGAACCAGTTAAAGTTTTCAAGCGCTCCAACCTTTGCAAGACCAGGACCAACGGTACAGACGCTAGATAGCGAAGCAGTCGCAGCCGTTGTGATGTCGCAATTGGGATTGCCTGATTCAAGAATCATGAGTGCAAGCGCACCAAACGTAAAGATGATGAAGAGTCCTAAGACATACGAAATTGCTGCGAGTTTCACACCATCGTCGATGGAACTCTTTCCGATTTTAAGTGGTCTGACAACGTGCGGCCTAAATGCACGCTCAAGTTGGTCGAGCAAAACTTTGATAGCAATCCAGATGCGAATGACTTTAACGCCACACGCAGTCGAACCCGAACAACCACCAACGAACATTAAGAAGACGATGACCGCTTTGGCAATGAACGGCCACTGGTCAAAATTACTAACGCAGAAGCCCGTGCCTGTCTGCTGCGAAACGACTGTAAACACACTTTGCGTGATGGCCTCGCTCGCAGTTGGGGACATCGCCACACCAGTTGTAGTAACAAGTAGTTCTCCGCTACCCATGAGGGATACCGTCACGATGATGCTGCCAATGAAGAGCAGGGCGATGTAACAGCGAAACTCTGGATCTTCCCAGATTGTTAGTATTCGCCCCTGTAACGCAGCGAAATACAGTCCAAAGTTTGTTGCTGCAATCACAATAAAAATGATTGCGATGATGTCGATGAGGTGCGAGTTAAATGACCCAATGCTTGAGGTATGCGTACTGAATCCACCAGTTGCAAGTGTTGAGAAGGAATGGCAGACGGCGTCAAACCAAGACATTCCAGCAAACCCGTAACACAATACTAAGATTGCAGTCAAACAAACGTAGAGAATCCACAATACCCGAGCAGTTTCTTTAATACTTGGTTTAACGCCTGATTGTCCTGGAGCAGATGCGCCTTCAACTCGAAAGAGTTTCCGCCCGCCAGAACCGAGCATCGGCAGGACCGCCACAAAGAGGACGATGATGCCAAGGCCACCAAGCCACTGCAAGAGTGCCCGCCAAAAGAGCAGTGGGTCTGGAAGCAAACTAATGTCTGCAAGAATTGTTGCACCGGTAGTTGTGAGACCGCTTGTTGCTTCAAACAAGCAGTTCACGCCAGATTGAAATGGATGGTTCTCTCCAGCGCTTTCTTTTGCCCATAACCAGAATGGAAGAGCAGCAATAAGTCCACCTACTAAGTAACTTGAAGAGCCAAGCAGTAGCGCCTCTCTTCGTCCCATTGAATCTGAGGTCTTTTTGTGTTTTCCAATGAGAATAAAGATAACGCCGATGAGGATGCTGATGCCTGCAGTTTCAAGAATGTAACGATGTGTCTTTATTGAATCACCAATTGGCTCCTCGCCAAGAAGGAATACACTGATAAAAATGGCAATGAGTGTTGCGCTCAATACCAAGATTAGCGAACCAAGTTGTCGCAATACTAGGTGAAGATTCATGGTTTACCTCACGGCAAAAAGTTTTCGCAAATCTTTTTCAAAATCTTTACGAACGACAACAAAGACGACATCTCTTTCTGCTAAGACCTTGTGTGCATCTGGAACAACACCGTGATGTTCGTCATGCTCGATGACTACGACCATGCAGTCAGGCATGAGATTGAGTTCAGATAGCGGTTTGCCCGAAACAGGAGCGTCTTTGCCAACCCTAATTCGATATATCGCAAGTTCATCTCCTGCAAGAGTTGCGACCTTCGTGAGCTGTTTGCGAGCAAGACGCTGTTTGATTTCTGCAACAGCTAGTTCTCTTGGGCTGAACGCCTGTGTCATATTCATGGCCTTAACAAATGGTGCGTAGTCGGTTCTTGCAACCACTGGATAGGTTTCTTTGACACCAAGTCCTGCAGCCCATGCGCAACTTAAAATATTGTGTTCGTCGTGTGTGAGTGCAACAAAGGCGTCAGCATTTTCGATGTGTTCATCAGTAAAGACAGCCGGGTCAGTTGGATCTGCTTGAATGACGGTCACCCAAGGTAGTTTTTCAGCAAGTTCCTGCGCCCTATTCTTTTCAGTTTCGAAGAGTCGTATAGAGAACCCCCTATTCTGAAGTGCTCTGCAAAGCCAGACTGCTATTGGTGTTCCACCCATGATGACAACTGAGCGTCTGCCTGCATCCTTTGTTCGGAAGAATCTGCGTGCATCATGGAAGACATCAGAGTTGGCTACGAGTAACACTTCATCACCTTCGTCTACAGTCGAGTCACCACTCGGCAGATATGTTTCGCCATTCCGTATGATTGCAGCGAGACGAGCACCGCCAGGAAGTTTGACATCAGATAGGTGGCGGCCAATTCCAGGAGCGCTTTTGGTTGCTTCAAACTGCTGGACTTCGATGGATTGCCCAACGAGTCGTTCAACTTTCATTGCCGCGGGATTACGCAAGCGAGACGCGATTGCTCTTGCAGTTGTATAGGCAGGGCAAACCAAAGTATCAATGGAAAAGATTTTTGAATAGTCCATTGCTGAGCGGTTCAAAAATGCACTGTGCGTCACCATTGCAAATGTTCGATCTGCACCTAAGTATGATGCAGTTGAAGCGCAGAGTAGATTAACTTCATCATTTTCAGTTGATGCGATGACAACATCCGCACCCTCGACTCCTGCGTTTTGTAGGACATTCGCATCGGTTGTTTTACCCAACACGAGCGCAACATCGAGCGTCTCACTGAGCGCATCAAGAGCAGTTTGGCTGTTGTCTACAACCGTAACATTTGCGCCCTCAAGTGCGAGAACGCCAGCGGCATGTGAGCCAATTTTTCCTGCTCCGCAAACTATAATATTCATAGTGATTTCCTATCTATCGACTATCAAGTCGGGCGAGAATGATACTCTCCTACAGTTTTAAACCAAAGTCTTTTTTGCATGTAATTTGCAAGAATGCCAATTGATGGGCAAAAAAGGGGTTTTTATCCAGGACCAAAACCAAAGAGAAGGCGTGAATCCGTAAGGAGCCAAGTTTGCATGTTCATAAAAAATTTTGAATCCATTGCGAATTGTTACAAAAAGGTGCTTGACGATAACCATCGATTTCACCATACTGATTGATAGCACTTCGAGGGAAGTGCCCACGATTGAGAGAAGTCGTGTTAAGAGAAGTAGAAAATTGGAGAGTGAATGACTTTAAAAACTTATTGTGAATTGATTGAGATACGCAGTAAGTTTATTTTTTAGGTCTTTGCTCTCTAGGAGAGATGGCTTGAGATCGACATGTTGGAGGGAGTCCCAACCGTCGCGCTCATTAACGAGTTCAGAAGAACGGAAAGTGTAACTATCCATGACCACAACGACCAAGAAAGATTTGATTGATCGCATCGCAGATGAAACGAAGTACAAGCGGGGTGATGTTCGCACTGTTGTTCAAGCCTTTTTAGACGGGGTCATTTCAGAACTTGGCAAAGGCCATCGATTAGAGTTTAGAGATTTTGGCGTGTTTGAATTGCGCGATCGTGCTCCACGGATGGCTCAAAATCCTCGAACACTCGAGCGTGTTCCGGTTCCAGCAAGACGTACAGTGAAATTTAAGATTGGTCGATTGATGAAAGAAGCAGTCGAGCAAAGCAATGCTCAATCGCAGGAGATGCCGGTTGTTGAAACAACAGCAGCATCACCTGAGCTTGTTTCATCTGGGGTCTGACCTCAGCACAATGCAGGGGTGTGGGGGAATGCCGGTGGATAGTTTGTCGTTTCTGAATCAGTAAACAATTAATAGGTTAAGGTGCTGTTCAAGGATGGGCAAGAAAACAACCAATTCAACGACTGAAGCAAAAGTCAGCACTTCTCCTGCGCAGGGAAATCAGCAACTAGGAAGGTTAGTAGAGGGGCTGCCACCCAATGCTCTTGAAGCCGAAGGCAGCCTACTTGGTTCTATATTGATTGACCCATCAGTCCTCAACGATGTTCAGCTCATCATTCATAATGCTGATGACTTCTTTAAGAAAGCGAATGGACTCATCTTTGAAGCGATGGTCGAGCTCTACAATAAAAGTTCAACCGTCGATTTAGTTCAGTTACAACAGCTCGTCTCAGACCGGAACCTGCTTGAGGCTGTCGGTGGAGTCGATTACCTTCTCGAAGTTGCACATGCTGTCCCGAGTGCGGCAAGTGCTTCGCATTATGCTCGGCTTGTGAAAGACAAGTCAGTTGTCCGACAATTGATTGCAGCCGCTGGAAATATTCTTCAGGATGCGTATACGAAGCCGGAAGATCCACAAGAAATATTAAACGACGCTGAGAGCAGTATATTTTCGATTGCTCAGCAATCTGAGCAGCGACATGCAGAGACACTTGAGCAGTTATTGCGAGATGCAATTTTTCGCCTAGAAGCTGACGAAGGTCGTTCTATTACTGGTGTTTCAACGGGCTATCCAAATCTCGATGAGATTACGAGTGGATTGCAAAATGGCGAGATGATTATTGTTGCGGCTAGACCTTCGATGGGTAAAACAGCACTTGCCCTTAATATTGCGGAAAACATGGTCAGCCAAGGTACACCAGTTGCTGTATTCAGTTTGGAAATGAGCCGGGAGCAGTTAACACAACGCTTGCTCAGTTCTCGCTCAAGAGTTTCTGGCCATAAGATTAGACGCAACATGCTCAGCAATAGTGATATGGACGCAATCATTGGCGCTGCAGATGAACTCATGAAAGTTCCACTCTACATTGACGATACGCCAGGTTTGTCAATCATGCAGTTGCGTGCTAAAGCAAGACGGCTTAAACAAAAGCATGACATTGGCGTCATCTTTATTGACTATTTGCAGTTAATGACCAGTGGTCGTCGCGCTGAATCTCGCCAACAAGAAGTGAGTGAGATTAGTCGCGGCGTCAAAGCACTCGCTCGCGAACTCAATGTTCCTGTTGTTTGTCTTAGTCAGTTGAACCGTGCAGCGGAGCAGCGAGAAGGCCACAGACCGCGAATGAGTGACTTGAGGGAATCTGGTTCGATTGAACAAGATGCAGACGTTGTCGCAATGCTTCATAGAGAAGCGTACTACCACCTTAACGATGAAAATTGGAAAGCAGAGCATCCTGATAAGGAATCGCTTGCTGAACTGATCATTGCTAAACAGCGAAACGGGCCAACGGCGACGGTCAAACTCACTTGGGACAATGCGTGTACTCGGTTTTACGATTGGACAAACACTGAAGCGCCTCAAGGCTCAAACTTTGCTGCGGTTGTGCCACCAAGCACGCAAGACAACCCATTTAGCAGCGATGATGATTTCAGCGACCTCGTTTTGTAGTTGCTACGAAGACTTCCAGATTACAAGAGCGATTAAGAACGCTGCGTACAGCGAGAGCAAGACGCCACCTTCAACTGACTTGACTCGTTTGTTAAATGCACAGATGTAAGCAATGAGTGTGATTGCGCACATTGCACTGAGGTATATCCAGATATCTGATGGGACTGTGATGGTTCCTA
>MDTD01164228.1_pt1 | contig 11146 bp, 8 predicted proteins | sample 811221 | NCBI WGS metagenome assembly MDTD01 (sample SAMN05326646, study PRJNA326480) | marine metagenome | isolation source: seawater | place: Pacific Ocean: South West | collected 2011
AGTGCTCCGGGTCTGGACCGGTTGCTGCGAAGCTACCGACCATCAACCACACGCCGGACTCGGCCGCAATATCACGGAAGCGACTCATAATGGGGCCGTCCAGTGACTGGATCGGCACCGTCGCATGGGGATCGGTCTTTAAGAATGCAGCGTTTTCGGGCAAGGCGACAACATGTGCACCAGCATTGGCCGCCTCACGGGTAAAGCCTTGAATGACCTCGAGATTAGCCTCCACATCCATTGTGGAACGGAGCTGAACGAGCGCTACGTTCTTCATCGCTGCTCTCCGAGTTAGGGCTGCTTCTCTGCAGGCTTAGCCTTTGGTTCCCCTTCCGTTGGCTTGGGCCGCGGACAGGCTGTGTGAGCCGCCAGTACCAGTTTAGCCACCCATTCCTTGTCCTTGCTGGCCTTTGCCCATGCCGCCGTCCAAAGTTTGGGATGATTGAAGCCGTACTTGTTGAACACAGCTTCTAGCTTGGCAGGATTATTCTCGAGCCGTACACAGTCGATTTCGACGTAAGCTTTCTCAAGCGTCGCTCGGTCGTACTCGCGATCCAAGTCACGCGGTTCACCGTAGATCTTCTTCTCTTCGGCCTTTTTCTCGGCAGGCTTGGGCTCAGATGCCTCCGGCTCGGCATTCTCAGGTTGAGGATTGGGTACCGGCGCCTGCTGTGCGGACGACGTCTTGGTCACGGTGGGCTGCTGCCCCTTCTCCGTCTTTTTCTCACACCCGAGCGTGAGTGAAAGACACAACAAAAAAAGGAAAATGCGCATGCTGACGATACAACCTATGAGAATGGCTAGTCACGATTAGAAGGCCGTCATGATGGTCGGCTAACAATCCCCTGTCAACGGGTTGTTGACTCCGTCCAAGGCATGAGGCTATGCACTGACCAGCCACGAGGGAGTAGCTATGAACGAGCTTTGCATGATCACAGAAGTTATCGGCCGAGAAGTCCTCGACTCACGAGGAAATCCAACGGTTGAGGTCGAAGTCCACACAGCATGCGGCGCATGGGGCCGCTCAATCGTGCCGTCCGGCGCATCGACCGGTGAGCATGAGGCCGTCGAGCTTCGAGATGGTGATCCTTCCCGTTACCTCGGTAAGGGCGTACTCAAAGCCGTAAGCAATGTGAACGGACCGATCGCAGAACTCCTCGAAGGTCTTGACGCCTCCGACCAACGAGGAATCGACACGGCTCTCCTTGAGCTTGATGGAACGGCCAACAAAGGGAATATCGGCGCGAACGCCATCCTTGGAGCGAGCCTCGCCTGTGCCCGTGCAAGCGCCGCAGCGCTTGAAATGCCCCTCTATCGCTACCTTGGTGGCGTGTCGGCGAACACGCTACCGCACCCATTGATGAATATCATTAATGGTGGAAGCCACGCGGACAATAACGTGGATATCCAGGAGTTCATGATTGTCCCATGCGGCGCCAGTTCGTTTGCAGAGGGATTGCGATGGGGAACGGAAACATTCCACCATCTCAAAAAGCGCCTCAAGGATGCCGGAAAGGCAACATCGGTAGGTGATGAAGGTGGATTTGCCCCAGACCTCAGCAAGAACGAAGAGGCCCTAGAGTACATCATGGCAGCCATCGCTGACGCCGGATATCGGCCTGGCGAAGACATTGCAATCGCCCTCGACGTCGCCGCCAGTGAGTTCTACGACAAGGATACGGCGACCTACCATTTGGCTGGCGAGAATGCGAAATTGAGCAGTAAGGAGATGGGGGATTACTTGGCCGACCTCTCCGCCCGTTACCCAATCGTAAGCATTGAAGACGGACTGGACGAAAATGACTGGGAAGGCTGGGCCTACCTCACCGAGACCATTGGCGAACGCGTTCAGCTTGTTGGGGACGATCTTTTCGTTACGAATACAGAGCGTCTGGGTCGCGGTATCGAGGCCGGAATCGCGAACTCCATCCTGATTAAGGTCAATCAGATCGGTACCCTTACGGAAACGATGGACGCCATCAACATGGCGCATCGAGCCGGCTACACGACCATCATCAGCCATCGCAGCGGTGAAACCGAGGACACGACAATCGCGGACTTGGCTGTCGCCGTAAACTCGGGTCAAATCAAGACTGGCTCTTCGAGTCGCTCCGAGCGAATTGCCAAATACAACAGGCTGCTACGCATTGAAGAAGAGCTTTGGGGAACCTCCGGTTACGGTCTGTAGGTTGGTATCGACGACAAGCCACGAATCCGTTAAGCTCTAGCCTTCATTCAGAGGTGGGACAGATATGGCTAAGAAAGCTGCAAAGAAGAAAGCGTCTGGGACCCTAATGGGCATGCGCTCCGGCATGCGAAAGGCGGCCGGTCAAAGCAAGCGTCGGAAGCGTAAGGGCAAGGGCAACGATGAAGTATCATTCCAGACGGTGTTCACCGTCTTGGCTGTGATTTCGCTTGCGATCGTGGTGCTCTGGAAACTCGGACAGTAGCGCAATCTCCACGTGGCATTGATAGGTCATTGCAAAACCGATTAATCTGCAACCATGCCGCCCCGTTCAATGAAGTCCATATCGTCTAAGCCCGAAGATGGTTCAATCATAGAGCCTGAGACCTTGCTGGCGTCGCTGCAAGGGGCGGATGCACCGGAGTCCGTACGGACCCTAGAGGCGCTCGAGAGCCTGGCACATGGTGGAGCGATGCTTCCACCAAAGGCACTTGAGACGCTGCTTCCGTACCTGAACCAAAGCGGCACACGTGCGACGACAGCTCGCTTACTGGCTCTCATGGGGCACAGGGATGCGGTTGAGCCCATACGCTCCGCCCTAGCCCACACCGACGTGTTCGAGGTGAGACTTGCGTTACTGGCGTCACTCGCCGAATTGGGTCAATCCAACTTTGCGATTCGCACCCTGCGCTCCATGCTGCTTCACGGAGCGCCGAGCATGGGACCGAGAATTGTCGATACCATCGACCTGGTCGCAAAACCGAAAAATGCCAAGGCCATCAGTCGCCTTATCGGTGTCGCCCCCCGCCCATTGCACCTCCGCCTCGGATGTATTGCATACCGCCTTGGGGAGACCTCGGCCTACCGCATCATCGTCGAAAGTCTGAGTCGACTTAACGAATCATCCTCGACGGACGAGGTCGAGCGCGGACTCCGATCGGTCGCGAGCATCGGCTCACAACGATTTGCGTCTCATATTCTGGACTACGCAACCCGGGAAACACGTGCATGGTTTATCGCGCGAAGCCGATCCATTGCGAACAGCTTGGCAACGCATGGAACACCCGAGAAAGTGCCAACCGAATTGTTCGGCGATGCCAAAGAGCATTACTTCAATGGGGACCATGATGCTTGCCTCGCGGTCCTAAAAGACCTCAATGCCCTTGGAGTCGTAAAAGGTGATTGGAAGCACCTAGAGGCCAGTTGCCTTCGTGAAACAGGACGGCTCGATGAAGCACAGAGAGTCTGCGAAGCCGGTCTCGCCGCCGACAACAAGCACTGGCAGATTCACAGACTAAATGGCTCTCTCTTATGGGATCTGAAGGAACCATACGAGGCCCTGGAAGCATATGACCGCGCACTCGCATTGAGGCCCACGGACCCCTACACATGGTACTACAAGGGCTATGCTCTTTATTGCCTTGAGAACGACCACGCTGCTCTTCCCTGCCTGAACCGTGCGATTAGTCTTCGCAAGGACGCCCCCTACCTTCATAACCAGAAGGCCTTCTGTTTGGAGCGACTTGGACGTACGGAAGAAGCGATACTCTCATACCGGAAGAGCCTAAACCTCCGCCCATCGGACATCGTGGTTCGCGACTATCTCGGTCAAGCACTGCAATCTCTTGGACGTCGTGAAGAAGCATTGGCTTGTTTCGACCAGGTGATTGCACAAGATCCAACACACGCTGAGTCGATCTATCACCGTGCCGATGCGCTTTATGACATGGAACGATGGGAAGAGTCCGAGCGTACCTATTCACGCTATTTGGAGCTAGAAACGACCAGCTATCACGCCTGGTTCAATCGAGGCCTTTGTAACCGCTTCATGCGACGCTTTCGAGACGCTGTACTCTGTTTTGAGCGGGCATTAGAAATTAGGCCGAAAAGCGACGAAGCTCAAAAACACCTAAGCTATTGCCTAAACCCAGATAGCTGGCTACAAGACGCTTGATTGAACAACAAAGAAGAAAGCAAGAGTAAAAAGGTAGCAGTTAGCATGTCGCTAAACAACTTCACAAAGACCAAGATTCTAGCCACCCTAGGCCCAGCAAGCAGTTCTCTCGAAACACTGACGCAACTGGTTGAAGAGGGTGTCGACGTCTTCAGGCTCAATATGAGCCACATGGACCACGAGTCCGCCCGAGTGGTGATTGGCCGGATACGCAAGATCTCATCTCGCGTTGGTATTCTAGTCGACCTCCAGGGACCAAAGATTCGTTTGACGTCCATCGATGAACCATTTGAGGTTTCACCCGGAGATACCATTGAGGTGTGTGGTGGAGAAGAAACCTCCACATCGGACTTACTTCAAATACCCTTTGCTGAGCTCGTAGAGCGAATTGAGGTGGGCCACCACCTTCTCATCGACGATGGACTCATTCGCCTCAAGGTGCTCGAACGCAAGGACGCCAACACGATTCGGTGTGAAGCGGTCAGCCAAGGCATCATTCGAGGTCGTAAAGGAGTTGCAGCTCCGGAAATGCGGCTCGTTCCCGAAAATTACCTCGATGAGTCTGACATCGCGGATATCAAATTCGCTGCCAAGATTCAGGTCGATTTCATCGCGGCCTCTTTCGTCAGTCAAACCGCAGACGTCGAGCGCGTTCGCGAAGAGCTTGGCTCAGAGGGAGCGGACATTCATATTATTGCAAAGATCGAAAGTCAGGCCGGTGTCGATAACATCGAGGAAATCATTCAGGCCGCCGACGGCATCATGGTCGCCAGGGGTGATTTAGGCGTTGAGCTTCCTCCAGAGCAGGTGCCTCTCGTTCAAAAACGCATCATCCAGCGCTGTAATGCAGCCGCGAAACCGGTCGTCGTCGCAACTCAAATGCTTGAGAGTATGGTCCATCAACCCATAGCCTCCCGGGCCGAAACCAGCGACGTAGCGAACGCTATCTTGGACGGAACTGACGCCGTCATGTTGTCAGCTGAAACGTCTGTCGGACGCTATCCCGTTAAAGCGGTTCGAACGATGGTGACGATATCCGACTATGTCGAAAGAGAGGGGCTGCTGGACAACCGACGGTACGAACGTCCGAGTCAGCATGCAGTCGAATTTGTCTCACGAGCCGCCGCTCGGAGTGCTCGAGAGCTAGGAATTAAAGCGATTATTTCGCTAACTGCCAGTGGATTCACAGCCCGAAACATGGCCTCATTCCACCCACGAGTTCCAATCTTCGCGACGACACCCAACCGGCATGTTATCCGCCGGTTGGCCTTATCCTACGGTGTCTACTGCATTCAAGCGGAACACATCGGTCGATACAATGTGATGCTCTACAGAAGCCTGCAAAAACTGAAAGAGCTACGCTTGCTTGACGATGACGACTTGGTCGCGGTGATCGGAGGCGTTCCTGTGGGTAAACCCGGTAGTACAAACCTGATTCAGGTTGAAACCGTTCGTGTTTTGATGACCGTCGAATAGACGCTAGCGTGCAGCGACTTCATCCGGCTCAAAAAGTGGGCCGAACCAACCAGGGAAGCGACTCCAGGATCGCAGACTGAGGTGCTCTGTTTGATCGTTTGCAGCCTCAATTGCAGCAGCCTGTTCGATATCCTCTCGCGCACTCGCAGGAGCTCGCGGCGCCAAATCATGAGGACGCTCACGAAGACCCTCGCGGTATTCTTGTAGCACCGTCTCCCACTGGGCATCGAGTGCGTCGGATCGCAACTCGGCCTCCAGTTCGGCGTCGTTTCGGCCATGCTCCGCCATCTGATCGGAGTCATTATCCGCCACGCGTAGAAGCGTATTTCCACCAATTCGAAGACGCTCAACGCCTCGCCCGATCTGGTCGACCACTTCCTTATGAGTCAAACCCAAGAGGTTGCTAAGCCGGTCGAGGCTTTGCCATACGTAAGGACTCTCTGGGGCAGGACCATCGTTGTGCTCGCCATCGGACATGGACGACCTCTCAATTGCTCAGTTCTCCTTCACGGTGCGCTGTTCAGCGTCCTCAGTCCAAAAAACGGGGCATTTTTTTCCACGGTCTTCACTGGATGCTCGAAAACCAGCCTTGAACCGTGGTGAAATTCTTCCCACAACGTGTGTCTTTCTCACACACATCGCGGGTTAAAACGCCGTTCAGACCACCATGAATGCACTACGAGGCGCTCTTTCTTAAGTTGGTATGCATGTTGCTATCTCATACCAAGCAAATGCTACAACCAGCCCTACAGACCTTGGAGCACTCCTATGACGAATGAACTCAAACAACTCCTCAAGATCCACCTTCTAGGCGTCTGTCTCATCGCGAGTACTGGACTCTTTATTTAGTCGGGTAGCCCTCACCAGATTGGTGGTGCGCAACAATCGACTCTCATTCAACCACGATCGTTCCGGTCATGTTGGCATGGAGCTTACAATAGTACGCGAAGGTTCCTGCTTCCTTGAACGTATGGCTCCAAGTTTCGCCACCAATAATCGAGGGGCTATCCAACGTACCGTCGTCGGTTGTCACGGTGTGTGGGGCATTTCCCTGATTCGTCCACTCAACCGTATCTCCCACCTTGATGCTGATGAAGTCGCCGTCGAAGTAGTTGTCGCCAATGTTGACGAAATGGGTGTCGCCTATACCGCCGCCCTGCCCGCATGCATCATCATCATAGCAGCCGTTTGGACCGAAACTTTGTCCCTCTCCGCAATCGCAGCCTGGAATCACCGCATCACACTCGGGGGGAATTCCACAGACGTAATCACCACAGGATTCGGGTGTCCATTTTCCACCCGAAGACTGACAAAGCTGGGCCGAGGAAAGCTGACCGCCGCAACTGTTGGGCAAGCCAGGCGTCGCACTTGTTCCGAAGAAATCGGCGGCGTTGTCTCCTGTGTCTCCGCCGTTGGGGCAGCGACTTAGCGAGCCTTTATTCGATTCAGCTGGTGCGGCCCCTTCTGGCGTCCACCAGCTTCCGGGCTTGGCGAAGGGCTCGGCATTACCGTTGTACCCGTAGGAAACCGTGTCCCAAATGGTAGGTGCTTTCACCGCGGGATTACCGTAGACGAGTGCAACACCACCGGCTCCATTCTTGAGCTTTTGCTGCATGGTCAGCACAGGCATCGCACCTGGCAGGGCACTTCCCTGGTAATTCGACTGCGCAAGAACCGCATATTGGCCCGGCTCGAGCGTACCTAAACCAGCCAGGTTCTGTTCGAGATAAAAATCACCCGTGGAGCCGTCGAGAAGCACCACATACACGCCGTTCATGGCGACATTACTCTCGCCGGCATTGAATATTTCGATGAACTGACCCGAACCGTTACCCTCTTGTTTCGCATCGATTTCATTGATGACAACAGAGCCCTCGGGCTCCTCTGGGCCGATGTTGATGCCAGCACACTCGAACATGGCTTCGTTACAAAACTCATCGGCGCAAGCCAGGCAGCCGGCACTTTGAGGCTTCGTCATGCAAATCATGCACTTTTGCATCATGCACGCCGTGTTATCCGACCAGCACTCGGCACACGGAAGGCTAAGGCCTGCATCTGCCACTAAGCAGCCCGCCACGCCCGAGAGATCACCGAAATTCGCCATCACACAGGTCTGAAGCGTGTTCTGGAAGGCCGGTTCATCGACGATTGCCAGATCCTCATCGTTCAAGCATGCGCCGCCCTCGGGGGGAGGCTGATTGTCTAAGCAGCCTTTCACTGGATCCCACGTAACGCATACGTCGCCCAATTCGAGCGAAAAGGAGCCGGCAGCATCCGCACTCTGACTGTCGACGATGAGGAAGTAAGTGGTCCCGGCTTCCAGTGAAACCATGATGTGATCTGGGCCCGAGGAGAAATTCTTCCCTCCCAAGCAACTCGGCGCCCCGTCCGGCAGCAGGACGGAACAGTCGGTGACCACCGAAAGAAGACCAGGTGTCGACGGATCCGCCTCGTACGAGGTCAACGCCATCGAATAGGTTCCCGTAACGTTGGGCGTGAAGGCATAGACCACGTCCGGCTCCTCGTCGCCCGCCGAACCGTTGCAGTAGGTGTAGGTGTTGGTAAAGAGCGGCTTTCCGTCCTCATCGGTTGCCCCGGTATCCCCATTCACGATGGCAGGAAGTGATGCCGGATCGACGATGAAGGGATCGGCGCAGGAATCTCCGGGAGCAAGTGGCTCCGGAGCGATGTCGCAGAATTCTCCGGTAAACCCGTCCACGCACTCGCACCCGATCGTTCCATCTTCGGATTCCACACAGACGCCGTCGTTAAGACATGGGTTCGGCTCGCATGAAGGAGTCTTCTCGCCCAAGCATTCGCCCATGGCTTGAAGCTCAGAGAGGCAACTCTCGTCCGCCGGAACAACGCCACCGTCCTCCGCGCACTCCCAGGCAGTATCCTTGGAAACGCAGCCCTGAACTGCGGCCCACTCGTCTCCGCATGAACTGGCACCCGTCCCCTCGCAAGTCGCGGCACAAGCCTCGAGTGACTCCGATGTGTTCAGCTCTCCCAATGCTCCGTCCGGACAGCCTTCTTTCAGATTCGCACAGACACTCTCGCACCAGGACACTGTATGAACATCACTCGGCACGGCATCCACGGCGACGTCCGAGGTGACGTCAACAGCGTCAGCCGGATCCTGACTGTCGACGGGCTCCGTCACATCAGTGGGCTCCTGAGCATCCACAGGTTCCACCACATCCGGTGCCTGAACGCTATCCGTCGGAGCCGGAGTATCCGTGGATGTCAGTGTGTCCGGCGTCGGGTCGGACACGCTCGCCTCTTCCGCACAGGCGGAGAGGAGTATTGAAGCGATAAGTAGCAATGAACGGCAGCGAAAGGTCATAGGGCCCCCAGTTGTAGCCAATCGAGTCACCAGAACCCGCGTTTAATGAGTGTGGCGAACGTTCCGGATTAAACCAAGAGCGGCGATTCAAATCCAGTTAGCTACTTTTCCGCAATCAACCCACAATCGCTTCATGGCGTTCGATGAGGATGTCCACGAGCAATTGACCTGATGAAGTGTAGCCCGTAGCACCCTCAAGAATGGGCCGGGCCTGGCCCAGAGCTTCCCCGATGATGGTCTGTCTTTCGATGGCGCGCTGCCCAACATCCGCCCCGTCCATGCGCGCGAGAAAATCGTAAATGCGAACCCATGCGTGATACCCCATGAGAACCGCACGAAGCGGGCGTCTATCCGAACGCCATGGCACCTCAAATCGCTTGGTATCAGGCTGTTCAACGAAGGAGATTACATCCTCCATTAGATGAAAAAGCACATGACTTGCCTCATGGATAATGGTTTCTGCGACCACCAGTGGATTGGGTGGAAAGCTGAGCCAGATTCCGCCTCGTACTGATTGTAGTCCCGCCGAATGGCTTACCTCCGGATTATCCGTACGCACCGCGTAAAGAACTGGGCATAGGACACCTGCGTCCTCAAGAGCGTCGGGATGATGCTTCTCCAGTAATTTCACGCTGGATTGTAGCGTTCGAAAACATGGAAAAAGAGCCCCACCAGAGAGAGGTTCAACCGCCGGAATGGCTCCGCCGCCTGCGTCGCCGTCAACAAGCTCGAAAGGACCCGCGTGGCGAGGCGCACGTGCATGATTGACCAACTGACCTTGCTCCACTACCACTCGCGTCATGTGCCCTGGAGGGGCCTGCAGGACACGTCCGTCCACAGGTAAACGCGCCCGACCACCTGCCCCCACCCGCAAACGCAGGTCCTCGTCACTCCCCTCCAAAATGGCAGCAGAGATAACAAAGCGAGGTAAAAGGGCCAACAGTCCCGGCAAACGACTCGACGACGTTCTCTCGTCTAAGACCCGTTCGATTGATTCAACCCAGCGGCCTAGATCAGGATCGGTGGCTAAACGGTGCAATGTTTGTGGTGATGCGCGAAGCAGCCGCTTTGCATGGCTGAGGATATCGCCTTGCTTAGCCTCGGAGCGGTACGACTCCATCAGTCGCCGAATAACGACCTTGAAACGCTCGAAGAGTCTGGGCGTCCAACGTTGAAGGAGCAGCGTATTCACCTCCTCTTGGCCGAGGTGTTCTAGGGCCTCGTATGCCCATCGTTTTTGCTCGGTAGCATCATCCGTCATAGGAACACGCTAATCCTTTGGCGTCCCCGTGAAAAGTGCTTCATGATCTAAGCGAACGAACCGAACCGATGAGCTCGTGCCAATGAACGAAGACATTCCTGCAGGATTCACAACACTGGATTGGAGCATCGTTGCATCCGTGTTGATCGGCACGACTCTACTCGCTGCGAGATTAGCGAAGGAACAAACGACCCTTAAAGACTTCTTTTTAGGTGGGCGGAGGCTACCTTGGTTCGCTGTCAGTGCATCCATCATCGCCACTGAAATCAGTACGGTCACCTTTATCAGCCTTCCCTTTGTCGTTTTTCAGGAGGGGGGCAATCTCACATATCTTCAATTGGGCTTAATCGGCTCGTTTATTGCCCGTTGCATCGTCGGCTATGTCCTGGTCCCAGCCTATTATCGAGCAAGTCAGAACGGTGATATCTATAGTCCCTACGACTACATGGGGCATCGTTTGGGCGAGCGTGTCCGACAACTGATGAGCCTTCTTTTTGGGCTCGGCGGTATCTTGGGTCAGGCCGCGCGGGTCTATCTGACAGCCATCGTACTCGAAGTATTGTTGCACCGAGAACTCGGGGTGCTGGCCCACGATTGGGGGGTTGATACGACGGCTCTATCCATGACCTTTATAGGCGTGCTGTCCATTGTTTGGACGTTGCTTGGTGGCATTGCGACCGTGGTGTGGACAGATGCACTCCTCTTCCTCCTATTTATCGTGGGTGTCACTGTGAGCCTTCTGACATTGCATCAACAGCTCGATGGAGGACTACCCGAGGCACTCCTTCAAGGGGCCGAAGCGGGTAAGCTCGTTCTATGGGATTTTGATACAGACCCAACTAAAGCCTTCACCTTCTGGGCAGCCCTTTTTGCCGTTACGTGGTCGGGAATCGGTTCTTACGGAACCGACCATATGCTGGCCCA
>MDTD01096720.1_pt1 | contig 11145 bp, 9 predicted proteins | sample 811221 | NCBI WGS metagenome assembly MDTD01 (sample SAMN05326646, study PRJNA326480) | marine metagenome | isolation source: seawater | place: Pacific Ocean: South West | collected 2011
ACATCATTGGATTGATCGCAAGTATTGCGGTTATCATTCACGCATTTTAAGAAGGCGGGGGGTTGCAGGGCATTCTATGCCTGTTCATTCCAATTTACCTGCCTATCTATATGTTTTTGTATTACGATACCGACAAACGTGGGCTCGTTATTGCCGGCGTGTTGATCGGTGTCATGGCAGCAGTTGGTGCGCGAGTGCTTGTGCCGTCAGAGCCAGACTTTAGCAGTCTTATGAATCAGTAACATGCTGATCATTCAACAAGAAGCCCGTAGTTTAATGACTGCGGCTTTTTTTATTTACGAACTTCACTCAGTATCTCTGCGGTCGTCCGAATCCGAGCGAACTTGTTTTCCCAGATTTGTAAACAGGCATCATGGATATGGTCATGGATCGTTGCCATGCCGTCACTGACGGCCGTCACCCGGTAATTCCGAGTCGAACCGGACACAATCGTGCTATTCACACAACAGTCGGTGGTGACTCCGGTAATGACAAATCGATCGACTTCCAGACTTCGTAAGGCCAAATCTAAATGAGTGCCATAAAACTTATCGTAGGTATGGCCTTGAATAACCAATTCGGTGTCGAGTGGTTTGAGTTTATCGATTGTTGCAGCTGATTCAACACCCGATCCCGGATCGACTCCGATCTTACAATTGTTGGATGGATAGCCGAATCCTGTCGGTTCATTGGGATTTGCCGACAGGTGCTCCGGGCCAAAAGGATCGCCTCGCAAACAGGGGACGGTGTCGGCATACACAAACTCCGTGAAGATCACGGGCATACCAGTTTCCCGAAAGGCATCCACGAGTGACCGAATATTGGGCGTAATGTCTCGTGCTTTGGGAATCTCCAGCGATGCACCTTCGTCGACAAAACCGTGTTGCATGTCGATGACAAGCAAGGCAGTTTTCCCGAATTTAACCTGATGGGATTGATCGATTCGTTGCAGTTTTTTTTGAAGTTGTTGGTCGACGGACATTATGGTTTCACTGCCTCGTAATTGACTTTGCCGGGGCCTTCGAGCCAGCCTAGTTTTTGTAGAAACTGATCCATCTTAGTTACCGTATCCAGGAAATTGTCCTTGCTACGGTAATTAAAGAAACCATGTGGCTGACCTTCGTAGAAGTGGTGCTCGCAGGTGGCGTTCACTTTTTCCATCAAAGCCTGATATTTCCTGGCGGTGGCAACCGGAATGAGGCCATCGTTGGTGCCCAGAAATACAATGGTTGGTGGCGCACCTTTACGGATATTGTGCATGGGGGAGATTTCTTTGTAATAGTCTTTCACTCGATCATATCCATATCCATCCGGTCCGTTGTCATAGACCGGATTAAACAGTAGCAACGCATTTGGACGGCTGCTAATTTTTAGATCTTCGCCCTGTTCCTCCAGACCGATCACGTTCCCAGTGGCTGCGGCAACATGACCTCCTGCGGACCCTCCCCCTGCCGCCAGCCGGTGGGGGTCGATGCCAAGTTTCCCAGCCTGAGTCCGAAGCCAGCGAACTGCCGACTTACCATCCTTGACGCATTCGCGAGGTGTTGTGCCCTGACGGGATTTAACGCGGTAATCAGCGACGACGGCAACCATGCCACGGCTGCTTAGGTGACGGCAATGTGGAACAAATTGTGATGGCGTTCCACCGTTCCAGCTGCCCCCGAAGAAGAAAACGACGGCCGGTCGCTTATCGGTAGCTTTGTGATCTTCCGGTGTAAACAAATATAGAAACAGTTCAGTGTCACCTACAGTTTTGTATTTGTGGGCGACAGCTCCCCGGTATTTCTCAGGAGCCTGAGCTAGGGTTGAGGCCGAAAGAAGACAGAGAATGGCGAGCGAGTAAAACAAATGGCGCATGGTGAAGGGGGTTCATTGAATACCAGGAGGAAAGGGAAAAGCGTTTAGCTGAGGCCGGCAATCGGTTCGGCTCCGGTGATGACCTTTAAGGCTTCCGGAGGTAAATCCACTCGCAAACGTAACTGGGGGATATCCAGTAGTGTGTCTAGACAAGTGGCAATGAGGTTGGGAGTGCGTACCGGCGTGGTTGCCGGTGTACCACCATCTTTGGCAGACTGCCCGATGATATGGCCTCGCGGAATACCGGTTCCGTAGAGTAGTAGTGGGGTTAATCCTCCCCAGTGATCGCGACCGGCCCGGGCATTGATCTTAGGGGTTCGGCCCATTTCCCCGGTTGCGACTAACAGAATATCATCCTGTAGTCCCCGCGCTTCGATATCTTCAATAAACGCGGACACCGCGTGATCAAATGGATTGCCAACATAGTCCATACCACGAACCATACCGAGATTATTTTGATCGGCATGCATATCCCATACGAAGGAAGTCGTAATCGTGATGAAGCCACATCCGCGTTCAGCGAGTCGACGAGCCAGTAACATTAGCCGTCCGAGGGAATTGGAGTTGGCCTTGTAGTGGTTTTTGTTGTTCTTGTCTTTCCATTCGTCGAAGCGAGTGAGATGTCCGGTGTCATATCGATCAATGATTTTTTGATCTTCATGGGAAAGATCAAAGGCATCAGAAACACCACCCATGACGACGTCAAAAGCTTGAGATTGAAATTTATCAAGTCCTTCCAGTGATCCATCCGAATCAACCTGACGTTTGATTTTATCCAGATTTTGTAAAAGAGCTTTGCGGTCGTCCAGCCGTAAGCGGTCGATATGCAGCTTAAGATCTTCCTGGAAATTACCGCCCGTACCAGGTACGAACGGTTCAAAGCCTTTACTAAACGGACCTGCATCTGCAAACCGACCAAACGTGTTAAATGGTCCGGGCTCGTCTTCAACGACTGCATTGGGAAAGGCGGCTACGTTCAAGGGCATCCCGTTCCTGGGATTATTCGTTCCAATGATTCGGGACAGATAGCTACCGATGTTGGCACCAAAAGTATCAGAGGACACTATGGGCTGGATCTTATGGGCACTCGAACCGGTTTGATAGGATCGGACAATGGTGAACTTGTCAGCATGTTGAGCTAACTGATTCATCGTGCCGCCAAATTCCGTTCCCGCCACGCTTGTTGAAGTGGCACCGGTCATACTACGAATACTACCGGGGGCACTCATCTTTGGGTCAAATGTTTCAAACTGACTTGGGCCGCCATGCTGGAACAGGAAGATTACGGTTTTGCCTGAAAACAGTTTCCAGGGATCACTTTCCCCCGACGCGGCCATTAATTGAGAGAGCCCAGCACTGGACAACCCACAGGCGCCAACCTGAAGAAAAGATCGTCTTGATAATCCGTCATTAAATGACAACATCGTCATACTCCGGCAAAAAAGTCCACCCGCTATTATTTGTAGTCGGACGGTTTCAGGCCTTTTCTGAAGCCTCCGAACCCAAATCGAGTTGGTTTGTAATCTCCAATGATGCTCACGTCTAAGTCGGCTGTAATTGTATCTTCCATCCCCAAACACCAAAACATGGAATTGACCATCATTCGGCGAGTCCCTTCAGAAACCAGATCCGTGGCGGCACCCATCGTTGTATTGAAGACTTTGGAGACCTTGCCGGAATCACCTTTGTAGGACTTCACCCAGGCAACAGGCATCATTGGATCATTCTTTTTCCCTTCCACAGGCTTGGCATCCGGAGTCATGCCTGCCAGGACTGCGCCGAGGAGGATCGGATCCGAATCGCCTTCTAGTTTGGTAACACCGTATACATCAGTGTCTCCCCAAATATTTTTACAACCACGAAGGATAGGGTGAGCTTCTTTCCCTTTCACGGGGATGCCCCCGGTGCTTTCTCGTCCGTGGTGCCCATGGTGGTTAATCCAGGTTTCACCCAGCACCTGACGGCCCCAACCCTTTTTATATTCTCCGTTGTAGTTGAAGGAGTATTTATGATAGGTGGCATCGCCGGGAATGTTGAATGCATGTGTGGATGTTCTCATTCCGATGATGGGCTTACCCGAGTTGGTGTAATCCACGATGTGTTTCATCTGGGCATCCGGTAGGTTACGGAAACGTAACAGGAAGACGGCTAGATCGGCATCATCGAGAGCTTCCAGGCCGGGAATGTTCGTTTGATGACTTGGTGTAATCGCACCGGTATTTGGATCGATTGCGAAAAGCACGGTGCACTTAAAACCATGGTGTTCGGCCATGATTTTAGCTAGTAACGGCAATGCTTCCTCACTGCGATACTCGTCATCGCCACTTACAAAAACAATGTGCTTACCTTTTCCGGGACCGTCTTTTCCTTCAAAGGTGATCCATTGTTCTTCCGCTTTGGCAGTCAGAGCAACAGTAAACGCCAGCAACAGGCTCAATAAAGTAGCTTTACGCATCGTGAATAAATCCCAGTTATGGTTTTATTGGATGGGGTGAGTCGGTGATCGAGCCACCCATCCGATTGATTAATTTTTACTAAATTCTATTTTGACTAAGACGTCGGGACTTTGCCACTAGTTTTGGCCGTAGATTATGGAAGACTATCCAGATGTCCGGGAATTCATTCCGCCGCGAATGGCACCCGCCTCTACTGCGCCGTAGTTGGCCCGGAACATTTCATCCAACGCCCGGCTGTTTGGAACAGCCAGCCAGACTCGCAGCAAATGCCTGCGGCGAGCCAGCTCCTGGTAGTCAATAAACTCGGTTCGACGATGATAGGTTACCCAGTTGTTTAAAAAAACGATATCGCCCGCTTCCTGTCGAAATTCGATATGCATTGCTGGGCGGTCTGCTACTTCGTCGACAAAATTGAGTGCTTCGAGTTGGGTAGCGGTAAGTGGAGGAACATCGTTATCCAGGTAGGCCCGGTCGATGAGGACTCGGAGATAAGCCGATGCGAAGACTCCCTGATGAAAAGAGAAAATGGGTTGTCGGCAGTAAGGAAGCTCATTACCCAAATCGACATTATGCCGTTTGTAGTAATAAGGTGACATTAACTCTAGGAGGAGGTCCGGCCTTTCTTCCAGAATCTGGTTGTAGATAGCCATGCTACTTACCAGCTGATTAACACCGCCGGATTTCGCTTGTTGTAAACACATGAAGCCGATCACGTCACAGCGATCCGTATGGAAACTGAGCCGTTTACGAGTATTCGGTCCCCGAGCCTGGGGCTGTCCCACCTGGAAACCTTCATCGCGTACATGAAACAGTCGCTGCCCGGTCGCACTTTGGGAGACAGCTGTACCGAGGTAAGTAGTAAGTCCCCAAAAAATCCGCTCGGCCTCGTCCACTGAAAACTGGTGGACTGGAAAACCCTTAATGATTGTTGCGCCTGAGCCATGTTCGAGTTGATGCTGGATTTTTGCCAGCGTGGCTTTTAGCAATGGCAGCTTGAAATTACTTGGATTGATCTGATCGAGCGTAAGGTCCCGCGAGTCACGCAGCGCATCACGCAGTTCATCAACAGCTTGTGCATCGAGCGTCAAAGTCCAGTCTTCACGACTTAAGAGCTCATCACCGATCCATGCGGCCGGACTCGTTACTGGTTCTGGCATCGTGACTCTACTTACCGATGCAATAGAGTGCCTGCATGGTGCGAACCAGAATCTGCCCGTCAGCAAATACGGGTGTCGAAACAGTAAATTCTTCGGCCAGAGTATTCTTGGCAACCACTTCACCATTTTCCGAATTGACCACAAAAGTGGCTCCATCTTCCCGTGTTAGGTAGATATTTTTATCGGCCAGAATGGGAGAGGCTGAGTAGGCCATGCGAGCCTTCTCAAGCTCGGTTTGCCAGATTTGCTTACCGGTTTTGACGTCGATCTTGGTTACCAGTCCTTTGTCGGTCATGCAGATCGCCGTACCGCCCGTGGCAATGGGAGTGGGGACGTCTGCACAAATACCATCCACGCTCCAGACGATAGAAGGTTTATCTGCAGTAAGGTCGATCGCTGTTAAAGTGCGACCACGAGCATAGGGAGCGAGCAAGATGCCGTCGCTCAAAACGGGCGACGCGATACTACGCCAGTATTTTTCGCCATTCGGGTTAAGCGTACCAATTCGCCAAAGTTCTTTCCCATTGGCAGCATCATGCCCGGTTACGTAATCTGCGCCTAAGACGATCAGTGACTCTTTGCCGTTGTCATTGACGACGATCGGTGTGGAATAACTCTGAGCGGCCTCTAGTGGAGCATCCAGGTTGCGATCTGATTTCCAAACTTGCTTGCCCGTCTTTTTGTCGATAGCCAAAAGAAAACTGGGACCCGTTTGCATCACGGCGATGACAACGGAATCTTTGGTGAGGACAGGTGAAGTTCCGAGATCCCACCAGAGTGTGTCTTCTCCGTGATCTTCCTGTAAATTGGTGATCCAATTCAGCTCGCCGTCAAAGTTCAGGCAGGCCAGATCTCCACTTTTGTAATAAACAAAGATGGATTCGCCATCAGTAATTGGCGAAGGATTGCTGCCACTGGCTTTACGGTGCTTACCGTCACGGGACGAGCCGATTTGTGTTCTCCACTTTTCTTTGCCTTCACGGTCAAGACAGAGTACAAGATTGAAGCCGCCGTCATTGGCGGTGACGAGAATGTTATCCTCCCAGATGGCCGGTGTGGATGAGCCAACGCCAGGCAGTTCCAGTTTCCATGAGATGTTCTGGTCGACATTCCAGGTGGTAGGGAAATTGCCTTTAGGGGCAACACCATTAAATCCCGGGCCCCGCCAGTTCGGCCAGTTTTCAGCATGGCCGACAGAGGCGACAAGAGTCAAAAGCAGTACAGCAGCCAGAATACGTTTCATGAAAGGTCTCATTTTGGAAAGTAATGAAGAAGGCAATGGAAGTAAGAGGGGTCACGCTGACGGGAAAATATCAATATTCACGCGGCGAACCCTCAGTTTAAATTGTTTCTTTAATATACTGAAACTTTACTACCGGGTGAATCAAGTATTGCTGGCTGTAGGAACTTGAAGGCTCAGTGCATATATTCAATATATATAGTAGACACCTTTTCCAATCTGTTGTTGAGGATTTAGATAGATGACCAAATATGTCTGGCTTCCATTGTTGTTGGCGTTGTTTACACTGGGCTGCTCTAGTGAAGAAGGCTCTGTCATTCAGGATGACAACACCCTTGTTGATTCCGCCACGGACCCAGGCGTCGACGAACCAACAGGAACTCTTGATGGGAAAATAGGTTATTCAGCGATGTCGTTGAAGAATCCATTCTTTGTCATCATCTCAGAAAGTCTAACCGCAGCCGGTGCAGATCATGGCTTCGCAGTTGTCACAACGGATGCGGAAACCGATGTGAATAAGCAGGCGAATCAGATCGAAGATTTTATCAGTCAGGGCGTTGATGCGATCGTACTGAATCCAACGGATCGGCTGGCGATTGGTCCTGCCATTAAAAAGGCCAATGAAGCCGGAATACCTGTGTTCACCTGTGACTTGCAATGCGTAGCTGAAGACGTTGAGATTGCCGGACATATCGGGACGGATAATTTTCAGGGTGGCGAACTGGCAGGTGCTGCGATGGTGGAAGTCCTGGGTGAAGAAGGTGGCGAAGTGTTAGCGCTCGACTTCAAACAAGCCAACTCCTGTGTGCTCCGGATGAATGGTTTTAAGAAGGTAATTGATGCTCACAATGCGACGACTGAAACAGGGAAGATTACGATTGTCGCTGAAATCAATGGTGGTGGTGATCAGGACATCGGCTACAAAGCGACAGCAGATAGCTTGAAAGCTCATCCGAACCTGCGAGGCATTTTTGGCATTAACGATCCGTGTGCCTTAGGTGCCTGGCAGGCTGTGAAAGAAGCCGACCGCCTGGAGGTCATTTCGATTATTGGATTCGATGGAGAACTTGCTGGTAAGCAGGCCATTCTGGAAGGCAAAATTTATGCAGACCCAATTCAATTCCCTAAACAGATGGGCCAGGGAATCATCGAAAAGCTGATTGCCTATCAGGCTGGTGAAGAATACGAGAAAACGACGTTGATTCCGACTGCACTCTACAAGAAAGAAGACGCAGAAAAGGATCCCGAGTTACAAGCGGCTAATTAAATGGCCTCAGGCTCGACTCAGAAGCAGACTCCACCGCTACTGGAAATGACTAATGTTTCGAAGTCATTTCCAGGCGTGCGCGCTCTGGCAGATGTGGATTTAACACTCGCAGCGGGCGAAGTGTTGGCTCTATTGGGAGAAAACGGAGCTGGCAAAAGTACGCTCATCAAGATTCTGGGCGGAGTGCACATGCCCGATACCGGCTCCATAAAAATCAATGGCAAAGAACTCGTCATGGATTCGCCAACGGCTTCGCAGCAGGCAGGCGTGGGCATTATCTTTCAGGAATTCAACCTGATTCCGGCTCTGACCGCGCGAGAAAATATCTTTCTCGGTCAGGAACGTTCGATCCTAAGCTGGGTGGATAAATCACGAGAACAGGACAAAGCATCAGAGTTATTCAGCCGGATTGGCGTACCAGTCGACTCGAATGCTTTATGTCGTGATCTTACTGTCGCCCAGCAGCAGGTCGTCGAAATTGCCAAGGCCCTGGCTCTGGAAGCTCGGATTGTGGTGATGGATGAACCAAGTGCGGCCTTAACGCCACGTGAAGTGGAAGGGCTTTATGAGATTGTAGATGAGTTGCGTCGTCAGGGAATCGGCATCATTTACATCAGCCACCGACTTGATGAAATTGACCGCCTGGCTGATCGTATTATGGTCCTGCGAGACGGGCAGCATATTGGGACAGAGGAGGCAGAGGACTTATCTCGTGACGAGTTAATTGAAATGATGGTTGGCCGAAGTTTGGATAAAGAGTTTCCAGATGAACAGCGTCCCGTCGGCAATGTCCGCCTGGAAGTTAAGAACTTTCAACGAGCACCAGCTGTCAAGGACGTCTCGTTTGACGTTCACAGCGGTGAAATACTTGGCATCGCCGGCCTGGTTGGAGCAGGCCGCACCGAGACCGTGCGATTACTGTTTGGCGCCGATAAGCCAGATGCCGGGACGATTTTGCTCGATGGCAAGACCATTCAGGTACATTCGCCACGGCAGGCAATCGCGCAGGGAATTTGTTTGTTAACCGAGGATCGCAAAAGCCAGGGACTCATTCTGGGACAAACCGTGCAAGAGAATTTCGGTTTGCCAAACATGCGGGATTTTACTTCAAGTGGACTAATTAACAAAAAACAGGAAGGCTCAGCATTCGCCGGATATATAGAACAGCTTCAAATCAAAGTGACCGGCGGGAAACAGATAGCTGAAACACTTTCGGGTGGAAACCAACAAAAAGTCGTGCTGGCTAAGTGGTTGCAACGTAATGCCGAAGTGATCATCTTTGATGAACCAACTCGTGGTATCGATGTTGGTGCTAAGTATGAGATCTATCTTTTAATGAACGAGCTCGCTCGGCAGGGAAAAGCAATTATTATGATTAGCTCGGAATTGCCCGAGATCTTAGGTATGAGTGATCGAATCCTGGTAATGCATGAAGGGAATGTTGCCGCCTGTCTTGTGAACGAAGGCGTTTCACAGGAAGAGGTGATGAAGCTGGCAACAGGGACCAAGGAAGCTGTAACCGTTTGATGATGAATAATAAGTACATCCGCGCATTACTTGTAGACTATGGGATGGTCTTTGTTCTGATAGCTTTGTGCATTCTTATTAGTGTACTGACCATTAGTGACATGCACCCAAATGACCCAGCCGCGGCAAAAAAGCTGGCCGCCAGTCTGGTGAAAGAAGCGGGTAGCGACATTAACGTGCTGGTTGTTGCCCGGACGAATGATGCTGATAAGGAATTTGCCGAGGCACTCAAACAGGGTTTGGAATCAGGAGGCGCGAAGGTGGTTGGCGTTGAATTAGGAGACCCCAGTTCGGCACGCGCTCGCCTGGAATTGCTTGGCCAACAGGATGAACGGTTGGATTTTGTTGCAACGCATGATTTTTCTTCAAAATGGCGAGTGCTCAGCGCGGAATCACGATCAGAAATGGCATCACTCTATCCGGCCCTGGCAAAGGTCAAAATAGCCAAGCCCCCCAGCTATCGCTGGCCGACTTTCCTAACAGCTAACAACTTAATCGGAATCCTGAATCAAAATGCCCCGATTGCCATTATGGCGATCGGTATGACACTGGTGATCATTACTGCCGGAATCGATTTATCTGTTGGTAGTCTGATGGCGTTGGCAGCGGTGGTGACTGCGACCACGATTGAGAGTTATTTAGGCGGTAAAGATGCTGGTGGCATGAGTGTCGCTGTGGCTTTTTTCATCGCGATGGGAGTTTGTGCGTTAGCCGGTGTGTTCGCCGGAATTATTGTGACGGCTTTCAAAGTACCGCCCTTTGTTGTCACATTGGGCCTGATGATGGTGGCTCGTGGTATGTCGTACATCCTGGCGGGTGGTGCTGACGCAGTGAAGATTGAAGCCGAGTCGGTGGGGACATTATATTCGTCATCTTTGTTTGGGATTCCCAGCCAGATTGTACTGATGGTCCTCCTCTTTATCGTCGCTCATATTGTGATGAATCACACGGCCTTCGGGCGTTATGTTTATGCTGTGGGCGGCAATGAAACAGCAGCGAGGCTTTCCGGTGTACCTGTGGTCACCGTATTGATCGCAGTCTATGCAATCTGTGGTTTGGCGGCCGGACTTGCCGGCGTCCTGGATGCTTCCCATTTCGGAACCGGACGTCCCAAAGCGGGCGAATTCTATGAATTACAGGTAATTGCGGCTGTAGTAGTAGGTGGAACCAGCTTGATGGGCGGGGAAGGTAAAATCTTTGGTACCTTTATTGGAGCATTGATTCTGGGCGTGATTCAAAATGGTTTGAATATGGCTGGAGTGGACTCGTATAGCCAAATGGTGATCTACGGTGCCCTGATTCTAGTGGCCGTTTTGATCGATCAATTGAAGAAAAAAGTAGTGAAACCTGCGTCAAGTTAGCCAAAACAGGCGATTTTGATAGTTTTTAACAAATCTGACAGATTATCTAATTGCGGAAGGTTGACGCTTACCAATTGTCGCATTAGCCTAGTGGTTTCGACTGGTAAATAGAGGGTTGCAAGAGATAGTTACGTCTTTCGAGTCTTTGGTCGAAAAGAAAACAAGAATATTCGTAAAAGTGACTCGTGGCCTGATCCGCCGCAATTTTGAGTTACGTCTAGACGTTAGAAATGTAGGAGATAATTCCGTGAACAAATTAGCTAAACTAGCTATGTGGAGC
>MDTD01179078.1_pt1 | contig 11145 bp, 12 predicted proteins | sample 811221 | NCBI WGS metagenome assembly MDTD01 (sample SAMN05326646, study PRJNA326480) | marine metagenome | isolation source: seawater | place: Pacific Ocean: South West | collected 2011
ACATAATCAAGATAATCTGTTTTTAGATTTTTTAATGATTTATGAATTTGATTTGAAACATTTTTGATTTTGAAATTAATTTTTTCTCCAAATTTATTAAGTCCAACTTTTGTACATAACAGAATTTTTTCTCTCTTTTTTGTCCCAAATTCATTACCTATTAAAGACTCACTTCTACCATAAGCTGGGGACGTATCATAAAAATTTACGCCAAATTCGTAAGCTTTACCTAAAATGCGGGAGATTTCTTTCTTTGAAATTTTATTATAAAAAAAATTTTTATATTCTTTATTTGCTAACGACCATGATCCCAACCCAATCAAAGAAATTTTCTTTTTAGATGATTTTAATTTCTTAAAAATCATCAAACAATATATGAATTTCCTATAATATTTGAAGATTTATCGTTTTCAATTAGACTTTTATTATTTAAAGTGTTTTCAATTTTACAAGTATATCTTCCACTTCTGTGGCCATACCATACTACTTCTCTCATCCAATCATCCCAATTAGTAAAGGCGAAGTCAGATTTTATAATTTTAATTACAGATTTATTTTTTTGTAAGTTAAATTCTTTATTTTTTTTTATCAAATCATAACAATCTGCAACATTATAATTTAACTCTAATATTTTATCTTCTTTTTCAAAAGGTAACCTCATAATACTTTGATTTAATTTGATACAATCATTTAAAATTTCATCATTTAAGTTTTCTTTTCCTTTAATAAAATAGTTTTTTGCTTCTTCAAAAAAAGATTTGAATGAATTATCTTTCAAAAGCCTTATATATTCTAGCTCACCAGGGGGCCAAAAGATTCCTAAACAATCTTTTTCTAGAATAAATTCGTACCCACCATTAGTTATTGATGATGCATGCTTTTTCAAATTAGTAATAATTTTAGAAATAATGGGAAAATTTTTATCTTCCTCTAAAGAGATTAAATCTTCAAAAATTGACCTATAGCTTTTATTTTCAAGATTAGACTTGATCATAATAGGTATTTGCAAAAGTTTATTAAAATAGAAAAATTCACTAACAGATGCATACAATCTTGTTTTAATCCAGTCATCTTTAGGAAGTGTTCGTGTGGAAACTACTATTTCTTGTTTTTCTTTAATTCCATCTTTAGGATCTTCATCTAAGGATCCATGGGGATTTACAATTGGTACAGATTTGGTAACAATTTTATTTGATTTAATGTATTCATCTCTAGCCATCTCCGCATTTGGTAAAATCGATAAATTGTTATATTGAATTCTATTATGCTGACCAGAGCTTATTACATTGGAAACACCATTTGCAAAACTATCGTATGTGTCGCCTGGTAAACCCAAAATAAACTCTGTGTATGTTGTAATGCCATCCTCTGTAAATCTTTTTTGAAGTTCCTGATAATCTTCAATTGAAATATTGTCTCTTTTAATTTCTTTTAAAGTATGGCTATCGACAGATTGCATCGCTAATGTAACCCCTTTACTAAGCCCATTATCTGCTAAAAGCTTTTGTACTTTATAAGCCCTCTCTCTAGCATTTTTAGTATTTTGAACAGATAAAACTTTTGGATAACCATATTTATTTTTATTTTCGACTGCCTTTAATGCTATATCATAATCTCTTGGAAGCATTCCAAAATTTGCATCACAACAGAAAATAAACTCAACTTTATTTTTTGAAAACCAGTCTAGTTCTCTTGTTACTCGATCTAGTTCTATTCTCGCTACTTTACTATTAGTTGCTGAGCCCCAATCGCAGTATGTACATGAAAATGGACATCCTCTATTAGTTTCCCAGCTAGCTAACCATCTTTCTTGAGGATTTTTCTTAATTAAGCTGTCAAAGACTCCACAAAGATAAGGTGATGGCGAGTTCTCAAAAGACTTAAGTCTTGGAATAGTTTTATTATTAAAATATTTTTTATTTTTTAAATAACTTATGTTAGGCGTACTTTCATAGTTTATATTTGGAAATTCATCTAATAATTTTAGAATTGTTCTCTCACCTTCTTGATGAATACAAACATCTAAGTAAGGATTTTCTCTTAAAAATTTTTCAGCTTTTCCGTCAATATTATCGGGTACTGAGGGACCTCCAATAATTATAAATTTATTTTTATCCAATTTTTTTAACTCTTTTGCTATTGCCAGAGTGATTTGCTCATTCCATACGTACATGCTTAACAAAACGATGTTGGATTGTTTTAATTTTTCTATACAAACATTAAAATCTTCTCTCTTATAAATAGGATCTAAAAAGTCGTATCGCTTATTATCAATTGAATTATGAAGAACAAATGCTTGTAGTAATCCTATAGAATAAGGTAAATAATATTGCCCAGCAAAACCATTATTAATCTGTGTTGATCCAATTTTGAGTTTAGATATATTTTTCATATTTACTTTATATTATAAAAATCCCCATTCTCAATCAATAGAGTACTTCTGCTATCACTTCTTTTAAGTGCTTTTTTATACTCTTGAAAAATTTGCTTAGGTTCGACTAAGTTAACAACATCAACCTCAGTAAGTATTTTTTTAAATATTGAAGTATAATTTTGAGTATGTTGGACTCCTCCATTCAAAGGTTTTTTTGATCCTATAGATGTCCTTATTATAACTCTAGGTTTGAAAGTATTATTTGATAAAAACCTCAACTTATCTAAATGATTAACAAGTTGGTTCATCGCTAAAATCAAAAAATCAAATCTTGGATAGCATGTAATCGGAATAAATCCCTCAAGAGCTAAACCAGTGGAAATACCCATTTGAACCTCTTCAAAAACTGGTAATTCAATTTTCTTTTTTTTATTAATTTGCTTTAGAGTATTGAATATTGCGTTCCCGCTAAATTCTACTGATTGACCTATAAAAATTGTTTTTTGATTTTTTGCTAAATAATTCATAGACCTAATTAATTCTTTTTTATATTTAAGTCCTTTTTTCATTTAGAATAGTATCCAGTTTCCGGTACCATGGTGAGGGAATTTTCTCTTATATTTGTAATATTGAATATCCTTAAACATTTTAGTTTTTTTATTCCAGGCGTAATTTGTGGGAGTATTTGTGCTTAAATTATTATCCTCAACAATAAATTTAATAGGAAGACTAAAATTTTTTGAATATTTATAGCATTCATGAAATACCCCTGTTTCAAAAGTCATATCCCCTATAAATACATAAACTTTGTTTTTTTTTTTTATTTTTTCTTATTCCCATTGCGATACCTAAAGCAATCGGGATGCCACCAGCTACTATTGAGGATGATATAAATTTGTATTTTTTAAAATTCAGACTCATACTTTTTCCTTTTAGAATTTCTTTTAAAATTTCTTTTTCTGGTATTCCATGTAAGATTGCATGATAATGACTTCGCCAATTAGAAATTACCCAATCACTTTTTTTAATCTTTTTAAATATTTTTATTAAAGGTTTTTCGTTTCCTCCTGAAAGATGAATTGGAGCTTTTATTAAACCTTTTTCGTATTTTTCTTTCACTAATAATTCAAATTTTTTAAGTCTTTCAATCATAAATTTTATACTATATGAATATCACAATTTTATTAAGTTTTTTAATTATGAAATTTACTTTAGTTTTAATGACCTTAAATGAAATTCAGGGATGTAAAAAAATCGTCCCTCGCATTGATAAAAGCTTATTTTCACAGCTTCTAGTAATTGATGGTGGATCTCAAGATGGAACAATTGAATATCTCAAAAATAATGGATTTGAGGTAGTTATACAAGAAAAAAAGTATAGTTTTTTTAAAAAATATTTTTTCAGACAAAAACTTGTTGATGCTTACAGATATGGATTGGAACACTGTAAAAATGAATATGTAGTAATCCCGTTTACTCCTGATAACAATATGATACCAGAAAAACTTCCTGTTTTGATTGATAAAATTAAAGAAGGCTATGATTTGGTATGTGTTTCAAGATATAAAGACGGAGCAAAAAGTTTTGATGACAACATGTTAACTTCTTTCGGTAATAAACTTTTTACAAATCTAGTAAATTTTTTCTTCAATGGAAATTTCACTGATGTACTAGGTGGCTATAAGTGTATTAAAAAAGAACTTTTTAGTAAAATGGGTATAAATAAAAGCAATATGAGAATATCTGTGCAAACTCAACTAGCTATTGGTTGCGTTAGAAATAATATTAAATATTGTGATATTCCTGGAGATGAGCCTAAAAGAATGCATGGTGAAAGTTCAGTAAAACCTGTTATACATGGCCTGTGGGAACTAATTGTAATATTTGAAGCGTGTTTGAAAAAAAATCTATATAAATTTAGAAAGTAATTTAACAAACAATGATAACATGTAGAACACCTTTAAGGATTTCCCTATTTGGCGGTGGAACTGACTTTCCTGATTGGTATAAATATAATGAGAGTCTAATTATAAGTGGGTCAATAGATAAGTATTGTTATATAAACGTGAGAAAACTCCCTTTTATTTGGAACTTTAAATTCAGATTGAGGTATCACAAAAGTGAAATTGCTAATAGTGTTTCAAAAATTCAACACGGTCCATATCGTGAAATTATTAAGTATTTTAATTTACAGAATGAAAACATAGAAATGATACATACTGCAGATCTTCCAGCGCTCTCCGGCCTAGGTGCAAGCTCAAGTTCTACAGTCTGTGCGATTAATGCTTTATCTACTTTGAAACAAGAATACTTAAGCAAAAAACAAATTTCGCAAATAGCAATATTTATTGAGCAAGTAAAATTAAAAGAAAATGTCGGTTCGCAAGACCAAATTGCAGCAGCTTTTGGAGGATTTAATAAAATAGCCTTTAAAAAGGATTTAGATTTTACAGTTGAAAATTTATTAGATAGGAAAAAGTTAGATATTTTAAATAAGTCTATTTTTTTAGTTTATACTGGTATTCAAAGAAAAAGTGATAGTATTGAAAAAGCAAAAATTAAAAATTTAAAGAAGAATAAATTAAACAAATATCTTCATGAAATTAACAAAATTTCATTTAAAGCTCTAAAAGAATTTAGGAAAAAAAATCTTGATTTAAGAAAAATTGGAATATTACTAAGTGATCAATGGGAACAAAAAAAGCTTTTAGCAAAAAATGTGTCTAATCCTACAGTAGATCAAATTTCGAAAATTTGTTTAAAAAATGGAGCATATGGAACAAAACTTTTAGGCGCAGGCGGAGGAGGGTTTGTATTAGTTTTGTTTCCCTCCAAAAAAAAGAAAAAATTAATGAAAAAGCTTAAAGACTACAAAACACTTGAATTTAGGTTTGAAAATAGTGGTACAAATATAATATATCAAAAAAATTAATTTTTATTATGCGCACCAATTCAAATTATATATCTTTGCTCTTAAAAAAAGAGATACTTGGACTAATAAGAAAAACAAAAAAAGGTCACTTAGGAGGGACATTTTCAGTTTTAGATATTTTAATTTCACTTTTTAACTATAAAAAATTCAAATTGAGCAAAAAAGATTTTAGAAGAGGCAAAAATGACAAGGTCATTCTCTCCAAAGGACATTCTGCTTTAGCTTTTTACGCTGTTTTAGAATATTTCAAGATTTCGGATTATTATAAAATAATTGATTATAATAAATCTCACAAATCATTACTCGAACATCCAACATTAACCAAAAATACTAAAGAGTTGAGTGTTGAAACTGGCTCTCTTGGTCAAGGGCTTTCGATAGCATCTGGTTTAGCATTAAGTAATATAAAAACTAAGAAAAAAATAATTTGTATTTTAGGAGATGGTGAACTTTACGAGGGATCTGTTTGGGAGTCTTTGTTGTTTATCAGTCACCATAAACTTAATAATCTTTTAATAATAGTAGATAGAAACAACTTAATTACTTTAGGAAATACTGAGAAAGTAAATAAATTAGAAAACTTAAAAAAGAAATTTAATTCTTTTAACTTTGATGTAAGAGTTTGTGACGGACATAATTTTAAATCATTGAACAAAAATTTAAACTCCTTTTCAAAAAAGAAAAATAATTCAAAACCAATAATATTAATTTGCAAAACAATTAAAGGAAAAGATATTTTCTCGTGGGAGGGTAAAAATACTATTCATCATGGAATACCAAGTGAATATGAATTTAAAAAATCAATACAGAATCTTGAAACAAAAATTAAAAACTTAAGGAAAAAAAGATGACAGATCTAAGAGACTCGATTTTCAATTATATAATTAAATCTATGGAGAAAAATAAAAACTCTTATTTTTTGAGTATTGATCAAGGATCTTTTGGTTATGAAATATTAAAAAAAAAATTTCCTCAAAGATGTATCAACATTGGAATTGCAGAGCAAAATGCAATTGGTATAGCATCTGGATTGGCATTAGAGAACAAAACTGTATTTGTATACGCTATTTCATCTTTTATTTATTCTAGAGCTTATGAACAAATTAAATTGAATTTATGTTCAATGAATCTTAAAGTTTGTATTATTTCAAGTGGCCCAGGGTATTGTTATGCGCCAGACGGGCCAACACATTACTCATTAGATGATATAAGTGTATTTAACTCCTTGCCAAACATGAAAATCTATTCACCTTATGATGATACCACTTGTAAAAAAGCTGTAAGTGATTTTTTAAACTCAAAGGGACCAGCTTACATAAGAACCGATAAGGGGGTTTTTTACCAACACTCCAAGGCGTCATTAGATGTAACCCACATTTTAAGAGGTAAAAAAAATTTAATAATCACTCATGGGTATTATGTAAATTTATTTTCTCAAAAGTTAAAAATGTTAAAACAAAAAAAGGTTGGTCTTGTGGCTATTAACAAATTAAAGCCTTTAAATGAGTTAAAAATAGTGAATATTTTAAGAAATTATAAAAATTGTTATTTTATAGATGACAGCTGGCCAAACGCTAGTTTTGGTCTTTACCTTTCAAAGTTAATTTTGCAAAGAAATTTGAAAATAAAAATCAAAATAGTTTCCTCAAAAGAGGAATTTTATAAATTAGGTGGAAAACGAGATGAAATTTTCAGAAACCTTAAAATAGATACAAATTCTATACTTTCTGGGATAAAAAATTAATTAATAAAATAGATTTAGTAAGTCATTGATTGAGTTGACAGCCATCTCTGTACTTGCTTTATATTATTTGCAATTTGATCTCGAGAAAATTGATTTCCCATGTGAGACTCTTTTTTATATCTAAATGGTAAACCAACTTCCTCTTGGTCAGAAAATCTGAAAAGCAAATGAGCGTGTTTATCCCAATCTTTATCTATAAATTCAATTCCATATTTGTCTGGATCGTTAAAAATAGGAGATCCTGGCATAGGGCAAAATCCCGATAAACTAACGTAGTCAGGTTTATGAGTTTCAATAAACTTGATTGTTTTTTCAACTATATTTTTTGGTTCACCCGGGAGACCAAATATAAGACAAATTTTTACTTTGATCCCAACTTCTTTAGCATTATTAATAAAATTTGCTATAATCTTATCAGATTGCCAAGTCTTATTAATAATTTTCATCACATCGTTATCTACTGTTTCGATGCCGACTGAAAGCTCTAAGCACCCAGTTTGTTTTGCAATTTTTAATTGGTCTTTGCTTCCCACAGATGTTGTTTGACCACGCCACAATATATTTGAGTTTCCAATTGCATCCATTTGAGGATGAAAAATTTTTTTATTAGGATTAAGAGCTATTTCATCTTTTAACAATATTGCCTCGGTATTAAAATTTTTTTTTAAATATTCAATTTCCTTAGTTATCATTTTAGCTGATTTTGATTGTAATTTGTTGGGGACATTATATACACAATATGCGCACTTATAAAAACAACCTCGAGAGAAGTAAACCATTGTAGCATTATAATTTCCATATTGTTTAAACATCTCTTTACTAAAAAGTGAATTTTTGGGAAGAAAACTTCTATCAGGAAAAGGAGTATTCTCAAACGTTTCCTCCGAATAGTTTCCAACTAATTTTTTATGATTGTTTATTATAGCCTCTTTAAAATTTTTTTCGGCCGGACCAACCAAAATTGTGTCAAACTTCTCTGCACATTCTTTTGGCAACATATCAATATGGGTCCCTCCAGCTATATGTTTAGATTTAGGAAACTTTGATTTTAAAAATTTTACTATTGAATACACCTCCTTTGCGTCACCTGTCTTCATCACCCAATATAAGTAATAATTTCTTTCATCTATATTTTCTAAATGGTTAGAAAAATCCTGCATATTTTTTGCTTTACCTCTTAAATCAATTAAGTCGATATTAGCTTTGTTGGCTAGTTGTTCTCTGAGAATAGTTGCATAATATAATTCCCAATAAGGTTGAAGCTTAAAAGGATCATCGAAATAATGCCAACTTGGGATAATAAAACTTATATTTAACATAACTAAATTGATTGCTTATACCATATTATAGTTTTTTTAATAGATTTTTCTAAATTTCCAATTTTATGAATACCAAGTGCTTTTTTAACTTTCTTATTGCTATAGTCTCTTAAGTATCGAAGGTCTTTATAATTATTTTTTTGAATTTTTGAATTCTCGGAGTTTATGTCTATTTTGAGATAATTAATTAGTTTAAGTAAAGTATATTTTTTATCATCACATAAATTATATACTTCATATTTTTTCGTTTTATTTAATAATAGTCTGATTGTGTATTTCGCAAGATCTGTTCCGAAAATATACCCTTTTCGAAATTTGATGTCTATTTTATGTTTTTTTTTCAAGTTGTTTAAGTAACAATTAATTAATAGAGGAATATCTCGACTTGTGTTTTCATTAAAATTGTCAAACTTGCCGTACACTTCGGGAGTTCTTATTGTTAAAATATTAATCTTAGAAATTTTACTGATTAAAATTAACTTTTTTTCTATCTTTCTAGATTGCATTCCTGGTAAAAAATTTTTGGGGGCAGGGGATTTAAAAAAATCTGACTCGATAATTTTACCTTTTTTATAAGGGTATCCAGAGCAACTATTGAACCAAACATAGTGTTTGGTTTTTTTTAAAAGAAATTTGATAACATTTTGATTGATTAATAAATTTTCTTTTAACTTTCTAATACTAAATCCACTACTTTTATTAAATATTTTTCCGGCGCACATAAAAATTAGATCATATTTTTCATCAAATTTTTTAAAATCTCTATGATTTAAGAGATTTACTTTTTGATAATTTAGATTTCTGCATCTTATAGTTGGTTTTTTTTTAAAAAAAGTTGCAGTAATTTTATATTTTTTTTTCTTAATTAAATTTTCTATTATGTTTGAACCAATAAAACCTGCGCCCCCTAAAACCAATACTTTTTTAAAAACCATAATTTAGATGTTAGAGGTCATACCTCCGTCAATTACAAAATTTGCACCGTTTATATAACTTGCATAATTTGATGAAATAAACAAACACAGGCTTGCCACATCCTCGGGAGAACCAATTTTTTTTAAAGGGATATTTGTGTCAATAAATTTTTTGTAATCTTTAAAATTATTTCTCTTGAAAGAGTCCCAGCCAGTATTCTTAATCATAATTGGACCGGGTGAAATTAAATTAAAAGTTATATTTTTAGAGGCATATTCTTTTTTTGATAGAGATTTTATTATAGCTCTTTGAGAAGCTTTAGCTGAATTAAACCATGGTCTATCTTCTGACTTGGCTTCGATGCCAGATGTAGAGCCTATAACAATAACTCTACCCCACTTTTTTTTAACCATACTAGGCAAAAAATCTCTTGTAAAATTTATTAGGCCATAATTATTTTTATTGTAAACATCTTCCCAAGTGTGATTTTCAGATTTTAGAAATTCTTCCTGACCCCATCTTCCACCACCTCCAACATTATGAATTAATATATCTATATTTTTATATCTTTTTAAAACTTCTTTTGGAAAATCATCAACAAAGTTTTTGTCAAGGATGTCCCCAACTTTAATTAAATTTTTCCTCTTAAATTTTTTAAGTTTTTTGAGCATATTATTTATTTTAATTTCATCCCTCGAAAAGGAAATAATGTTTGCACCTAGCTTGGCAAATTGAATTGCGCACTCTAAGCCAATACCATGAGTGCCTCCAGAAACAAATATATTTTTATTTTTAAAGTTGAACTTCATTTTGGTTTCCAAACTATTAAACTATATCCTTCCATCATTAAACTTCCAAATGGACTTTTTACAGTCTTGATAATTTTTATCTTTTCCTGTTTTTCAAATATTTTTAATAAAGAAAGTAAATTTGATGTATAACCCCTCTTTAGATGAAATAATTTTCCTAAAATATCAGGTAAATTATCCTCCTTATAAAAGTCTAATACTGGTTCAGAGTGTAATACAATTTTAGGTTTTTGTTCGATCAAATAATTCAAAAAATTGAAAATTTTTCCAGAGAGTTGTTCTAATGCACCTGAAGTATAAACAGCTGAATTTTTCTTAATCTTAATCTTTCTGTCTGGTTTAGAAATATCAAATAAAAATGATTTTAGTTTAATATTATTTTCTTTTTTCATAAGCTTCATTAAGTTTACTGATGATTTTACAAAATCAGATCCATAGTAATTTTTTTTGGGATAAATCTTGAACATCTCGAACAGGTTTATGCCAGTTCCAGCACCGAACTCATAAATATTGTCTACTTTTTTAAAAAACTTTTTATAATACCAATTTCTATAAAGACCTAACAAATCATATTCAAAATTTTTATTATTTGTTTTAATAAATTTATTTTTAAGTCTAAAGTATCTATTTTCTCTTTTAGTGATGTATTTTGGGATTAGTGAATTAATATCTCTTTGTTTTTTAAACAAGTTTAAGGACTCGTTCCATCCATCATGCCAAATTTTTTTCCTGCTTTTTGCAGCTATTACTTGTTTATCATTGTGAATCTTAAAAATTATTTTATTTAAAATTTTTTTTAATTCTAGGTTAGATAAATCTTTATACTTTATTTTATTATTGATTGGATAATTACAATATCTTACCACTTCTTTTTTGCTAGTTTCGAATAAACTAGACAACTTTTTTAAATCAATTTCCATAAACCTATGGTAATCTGTTTGGTAAATAATTACATTAGAAAATTTTTTTCAGTGCATAAATCAAGCCAATTGAGCTATTAGTACTGGTCAGCTACACGCGTTACCGCGCTTCCACATCCAGCCTATCAACGT
>MDTD01000511.1_pt1 | contig 11144 bp, 16 predicted proteins | sample 811221 | NCBI WGS metagenome assembly MDTD01 (sample SAMN05326646, study PRJNA326480) | marine metagenome | isolation source: seawater | place: Pacific Ocean: South West | collected 2011
ACAAAAATAGTAGCGAGACCGAGATTTGAACTCGGGACCTCCGGGTTATGAATCCGACGCTCTGACCAACTGAGCTATCTCGCCTTTATGAGCGTCCAAATATAGAATTTATATCATTGCCATTCAACATATGTTTAATAAATTATTTTAATAAATTTTATATTAAAAAAAATAAATGTATATATTACATTGTTAAATATACTATATGAGTAAAAGAATTAAATTTGAAATGGAATTTCCGATAAAGGCTTCTCAAAAACTTCTTTTTCAGTATATTTCAACACCATCTGGTCTTTCTGAGTGGTTTGCAGATAATGTTAATTCTAGAGGTGAAATATTTGTATTTTACTGGGATGGTTCTGATGAAAGTGCAAAATTACTCAAAAAAATAAATAATGAAAAAATACAATTTCAGTGGCTCGATGATGAAGATACAGACTATTTTTTTGAGCTAAGGCTTCAATTTGACGAAATAACCAAGGATGTATCGCTAATTGTTACAGATTTTGCAGAGGATGAAGATGAAGTTGAAGAATCAAAATTACTTTGGACAAATCAAATTTTTGATCTAAAAAAAGTACTAGGTTCAACCTAATTTAGTAAAGGATCAGATGGAGCATTTGACCAAATTTGAAATTTCCCTCCTTTTGCCATCATTAGATTTTTCCATAAATTCTCATCGTTCATTCCCAGTTTTATATTTTTTTGATCTGAAATAAACCAACATTTATTTTCTATCTCATCAACCAGTTGTTTGTAATCCCAACCTGTATAGCCAGAAAATAATCTGATGTTATTATTTGTTATAAGTCCATCATTTATTAATTCAATAACCTTGTCAAAATCTCCACCTAAACACATGTTTTTATAAAATTTTACACTATCGGGAATTAATTGTGGTTTATTGTGAATAAAATATACTTTTTCTTTACTCAATGGCCCACCATCATATATTTTAATTTTATGTTCAGAGATTCGTTTGTCAATATCAGTTAAATTAAATTGATGACATTTATTTACAATAAATCCTGTGACACTATCATTACTAATTTCAGTAATAAATATAACAGTTCTATTAAAAATAGCATCATCCAAAATCTCTGGCATTGATACCAATAGGTCCCCTATACTAATTTTTTTCATTTAAACATACTATAATTTTCAATATCAAATCCATTAAGAAAAGATTGACAATCCATTTTTCTTTTTCCTTCAAGTTTTAAGCTTTTTATTACTATAAACCCGTCTGAACAATAAACTTTTAACTTGCTATTATTAACTATAAATTTGCCAACTTTATAATCGTGATTTTGAACAACATATTCTGAATCATATATTATGACCCTCTTGCTATATAGATTATTACTAATGGTAGTTCTTGCACCTGGGTAGGGGTTTAACCCTCTAATTGTATTATATACCTGAATTACACTTTTATTCCATTGAATAATTGTATTTTTCTTATCAAATTTAGGTGCCTTTTTAATATTATTTTTTTTGTCTTGATTTAACGGAATAATTTTATCATTGTACACACCTATGATGGTTTCAAATACTAGATTGGGGCCTAGTAACTTCAGTTTTTCATGCAGTTCACCGGCATTTATTTTTTCATCTATTGAAATATGTTTTTGTAAAAGAATTTTTCCAGTGTCAATATTTTCATCGATAAAAAACGTTGTAAGCCCAGTTTTATTTTCATTATTAATAATAACCCAGTTTATGGGGGCTGCTCCACGGTAATTAGGTAATAGAGACGCGTGTAAATTTATTGTACCGTACTTTGGAATTTTCCATATAATCCTTGGTATCATCCTGAATGCTATAACAATTATAAAATCAGGTTTTAAGCAACGTATTTGTTCTATAAAATTAGGATCTTTTAAATTGTCGGGTTGTAAAAAATGTATTTTATTTTTTTTTGCAAATATTTTAACTTCTGATTCTTTAAAATTTAAACCCCTTCCAGACCTCTTATCAGCATTAGTAATTACAGCCTTTATATTAAACTCTTGATTTAAAAGCTTTAAGGTTGGAATTCCAAACTCAGAAGTACCCATAAATACTATTTTTATCTTTTTGTATTTCATTTAATTGAGTTTAGAATGTAATTAACCCTTTCTTCAACGGAGATTTCAGGAAGTTTTATTGGTTTGTAATCCAATTTTTGATATGTTTTCTTTAATTCTTCATTAATTAACAGTAATTCACTGTAGCTTTCATACCTCTCCGAATCATTTATATAAATTTGTTTCCATGGTTCGCATAAAAAAATCAAATCATAAGTGTAATTTTTTATTTCTTTTAGTAAAGATGGATTGAATTTGACTTTTTTAAAGTTCAGGTAAGCAATAATATCAGGAATTCCTCTGTCAAAAAAATAAAATTTGTTCTTATTTTCAATAGAATTTTTGTGTTGGATAATTCTCTTTTCCATCAAAATTTTACTGAACTTGAGCGGATCTGAGAGAAAAAGTTGTTTATGCCCCAGCTTTCTATAATCATTTATAATTTCTCTGGAAACTTCCGGGTAAATATGAAAACCCTTTTTTTTTAATGCTTTTATAATAGATGTTTTTCCGGTTCCAGGTCCTCCAGTTATAACAATTTTCATTTACTTAAATTTTTAAACCAAATTACTAGTAATTTAGATATATATTTGCAACTATAATGAGCAAAAATAATAAAGATTTTTACGATAACTTAAAAAACCTTTTGAATGATACTTCAAACTGGCCATCTGATTACATTTTTAAATTTATATTCCCAACTGACAAAAAAAATATTGATATTATTTACGATATTTTTGACGATTTTATAAAGGATATCAATTTTAAATCATCAAGAAATAAAAAGTACACGTCAGTTTCTGTATTAATTATTGCAGATTCACCTGATCTAATTATAAATTTTTACAAGAAAGTTTCAGATAGTATTGAAAATATAATTTTATTATAATTTCTGAACTAATTTTTTGTAATTTGCTTTTCAATAACAAAAAAAATATTAAAATTGATAAAAAACTTAGAGTATAATACAGAAAGAGAGGATTTAATTATCCCTGAATATGGCAGGCATATAAAAAAAATGATTGATCATGTTTCATCACTGAAGTCTAAAGATGAAAGAAATAAATTATCCAATGCTATAATTTCTGTTATGGGAAATCTACAGCCGCATTTAAGAGACGTTCCTGATTTTCAGCATAAACTCTGGGATCAGCTTTTTATAATGTCAGATTTTAAGTTAGATGCTGATTCTCCGTTTGAAAAACCTTCAAAAGATATTTTAGATTCTAAACCCTTGCCTCTTGAATATCCTCAAAGTTTTCCAAAATATAGGTTTTATGGCAATAATATAAAGATTATGATTGATGAGGCTGTAAAGTGGGATAATAGTGATAAAAAGGATGCATTAATTTTTACTATTGCAAATCATATGAAGAAGTGTTTTCTAAATTGGAATAAGGATAATGTAGATGACCAGGTAATTTTTGAACATTTGTATGAATTGTCAGATTCAAAAATTGATATTAAAAATTCAAATATTGAATTATTAGACTCTTCGGTTTTAATCAGAACAAAAAAGAAATTTTCTAATAAAAAATACCCTAAAAAAAACAATAAAAACAGAAAGAGATATTAGTGCCTATGCAAGCATTTAAAATTAAAGGTGGAAATAAATTAGAAGGTACTATTGTCCCTCAGGGCGCTAAAAATGAAGCATTACAAATAATTTGCGCTACTTTACTTACAAAGGAAGAAGTAGTAGTTGATAACATTCCAAATATAATTGATGTTAGAAAATTAATTAATCTCCTAAAGTCAATTGGGGTTGAGGTTTCTTGTTTAAGTAATAACAAATATTCTTTCAAAGCTGAGAATATCAATCTTGATTATATGAGTTCAGATAAATTTAAGATTGATGGAAAAAGCCTAAGAGGTTCGATAATGATTGTTGGTCCTTTATTAGCTAGATATGGAAGAGCATTTATTCCTAGGCCTGGTGGAGACAAAATCGGTAGGAGAAGATTGGATACTCACTTTCAAGGTTTAATAAAGCTAGGCGCTAAATTTAGTTATAGCAAAGAAGATAAATTTTATGGAGTTGAAGCAAAGAAATTAAGAGGTTCTTTTATTTTACTAGATGAGGCATCTGTAACTGGAACGGCAAATATTATTATGGCTTCAGTTTTAGCTGATGGTAAGACAACCATTTATAATGCTGCATGTGAGCCTTACATTCAGCAACTATGTAAGTTGCTAATTTCAATGGGGGCAAGAATTGATGGCCTTGGCTCAAATCTTTTGAAAATAACAGGCGTTAATGAACTAAAAGGTTCTAACCATACTGTCTTGCCAGATATGATTGAGATTGGTAGTTGGATTGGTCTCGCAGCTATGACCAAAAGTAATATTAGAATCAAAAATGTTTCCCTTGAAAATTTAGGTGTTATTCCTGATGTATTTAAATCATTGGGAATTAAGTTAATAATTGATGAAGATGATATTATTGTCCCTGAAAATAAAGATGGATATCAAATTCAAAATTATATTGATGGATCAATTCTTACAATTTCTGATTCACCCTGGCCAGGATTTAGCCCAGACCTTTTAAGTATTGTTTTAGTTGTTGCTACACAGGCGAAAGGTAGTGTATTAATTCACCAAAAAATGTTTGAAAGTAGGTTATTTTTTGTTGATAAATTAATTGATATGGGTGCTAAAATTATTTTATGTGATCCACATAGAGCAACTGTAATTGGTCATAATTTCAATTCTAATTTAAAAGGAACAATAATGAGCTCCCCCGATATTAGAGCTGGTATTTCACTGTTAATAGCCGCACTTTCTGCAAATGGGGAATCAATTATTCACAATATTGAGCAAATTGATAGAGGATATGAAAGAATAGATGAAAAACTCAAAGCTTTGGGAGCTGAAATAGAACGTGTCTAGAATCAGAAATTATTTTAAACATACTTTTTATATGTTTCAAGACATCTTTGTCTTGCCATTTTGTGATCAATAATTTCGTTTGGATAATTTTCTTCAGATTTAACCCATTTTTTGATATACTTTCTATCTTTATCAAATCTCTCTATTTGCGTGTGTGGATTAAAAATTCTAAAATAAGGAGCTGCATCTACACCAGAGCCGCTTGCCCATTGCCAGTTACCAATATTACTGGCCATTTCATAATCATTTAGCTTTAGGGCAAAATATCTTTCGCCTAATCTCCAATCGGTTAATAACTGCTTGCACAAAAAACTAGCGGTAAGCATTCTAACTCTGTTATGCATAAAACCAGTTGTATTTAATTCACGCATCCCCGCATCAATTAAGGGAAATCCTGTCCGGCCTTCCTTCCATGCCTCAAAATCATTTTTATCATTTAACCATACTATGTTATCATATTTAGATTTAAAGCTGTGTGAAGCGGTTTTTGGAAAATGATAAAGGATTTGCATGAAAAATTCTCTCCAAATTAATTCTTTCAGAAAAGTATCGTCTTTAAAATCAATAATTCCAGTTACTATTTTACGTATACTAACAATCCCAAACCTAAGAAAAGGTCCAATTTTAGAAGTAGAATTTAAAGCAGGATAGTTTCTTCGCTCAGAGTAGAAATTAACAATATCTTTATTTAAGATAAATGTCTCAATTTTATTATGATTTTTTTTGAATCCATAATCAGACATGTCTAATAATTTTGAAATTGAATTTTTGGAAAAATTATTTGTTACTTTTTTCTCATTCAATTCACTCATATTTTCCATCAACTTTGATTTCCATTTCCTCATGTATGGAGTGTAAACTACGTAAGGTTCACCATTGTCCTTTACCACTTCATTTTTCTCGAATATTACTTGATCTTTGAAGGATAAAAAATTTATATTATTATGTTTTAAAATTTTTGCTATTTCTAAATCTCTTTTTATAGCATAGGGTTCATAATCATGGTTTGTGTAAACATTTATGATTTTATATTTTGCTATAATTTCTTTAAATATTTCAATTGGATTACCCATAAAAACATTCATTGAGGAATTATATTTTTTCTTCAATTCTAGGTTTAATCTTGAAATATTTTCATAAATAAAATTTATTCTTCGATCATCACTGGGGAGATTGTCAGTTATATTTGTATCGAATATAAATACTGGAATTACTTTTAGATCCTTGTTACTAGCTTCAGATAATCCATGATTATCATAAAGTCTTAAATCTCTTCTAAACCAAAAAATATTATAAGCTTCCAAATAAATCTTTTATTCTTTTATTTCTATAGTTAAATATTTCCTCTAGTTTGGGCTTTATAAAAATTGGATGAAAAAACTCTCCAACTAAACCAAATGGAAGTCCATAGTCAATAACGTCAGTTATTTCACAACCATTATCCAACTCTGTAAAAATATGTTTATGATGCCAAAACTTGTAAGGACCAAATCTTTGTTCATCCACAAAAAACTTTTTTTGTTCAACATGCGAAATTTCAGTTACCCAAGACATTTTTATATTGAGTATAGGTCTTACATTGTATTTAATTATTTGTCCAGCGTAAATAAAATCTTCCACATTCTCAAGAAACTTAAAGTTCATGTGATGTGGGGTAATTTTTGTTAGATTATTGGGGTTACTGAAGAAATCCCATGCTTTTTCAGTAGTTATCGGAATTTTTTGGCTTTTTTTTAATCTGAAAATTTTCATTTAAGGTAGTTGGTGATTTTTGAGCTTGTTGGACTGGTTAATGAATACCAATAATCAACAAGTTCACCATTACCATTAACTAGGTATTTTTGGAAATTCCACTTAACACTTGAATTTTTTCTACCATTTAGCTCTTTTTGGGTTAACCACTGATATAGTTTGTGTTTCTCTGGACCTCTGACGCTAGTTTTTTGGGTCATGGGAAAAGTAACATTATAATTTTCAGAGCAAAAAACTGAAATTTGTTCTTCATTTCCAGGTTCTTGTCTTCCAAATTGATTACATGGCACACCAATAACCACAAGTTTATCAGTATTTTCTTGATAAAGTTTTTGTAAAGATTTGTATTGATTTGTAAAGCCACAATTAGAAGCGACATTTACAAATAGCATGTATTTTCCTTTGAATTTACTTAATTCTAATTTTTTTCCCTTGATATCATTGATTTCTATATCGTAAATATTCATAGTTGATTTTTTGTTTGTTTTTAGTTCTATTTTATCACCTGAAAAGAAAAATAAACTTACAATTAAAAATATTTGATAAATTTTAAACATACTTTAACTTTTGAATGAAACAATTCCAGCATCCATATTGAAAATTTGTCCTGAAATAGATGAAGAGTTTTTTGAAATTAAGTAAGAAGCCATTTTTGCAATTTCTTCTGGTGAAAGAATTTTTTTTAATGGGTGTCTTTCTATCATATTTTCTATTACTTTTTCATTTCTCAATATTTTGGAAGCTAAATCTGTATTCGTAATTGTTGGTGCAATTGCATTAATTCTAATTTTGGGAGCCAATTCTGCCCCAAGCGTTTTAACTAGACCATCGATACCAGATTTTGAAACTGAAACGGACGAATGGTATGGCATACCAAGTTTAGTTGCGACTGTACTGAACATTAAAATTGAAGGGTTTTCCGATTTCTTCAAAAGATTTAAGTACTTTTTTATAGCTTTAACTGCACCAATTACATTTAGTTCAAAATCGCACCTAAAATCATCTAAGGTAAGACTTGAAATCGGCTTTAAATTAATTGTGCCAGGGCAATAGATTAAAGTATCCAAAGATTCAATCTCTGGTAATTCATCATTTAATACATCGAATTTGATGTGTTTGTAGTTATTATGTGTATAATGGTTAGCATTTCTACTTAAACAAACTACCTCATGATTTTCAATGACTTCAGAGACTATAGCCTTCCCAATCCCTCTTGTACCTCCAATGATTAAAACTTTACCCATTATACTTGAGGTCTACCTTTTAGTCTTTTCTCAACTTTCCTTTTGATTGCTGTTAATCTTTTCATCATATCCATAATTTCATCATTTTTGTTTTCCTTGTAGATTTCGTTGAGATCTAATATTAAGTTTTTTACTTCTCTTGAGGCAACTATTTTTTCGTTAGTACTTTTGTAAGTGTGTTTTCTCCTTTCAAATTCAATTGCTTTTTCGATAACTCCCATTTCTTTTACTAATTTTGTTTAAACTTATTTGTTTTTGTCTTGAACATTTAAATCTTCCTTCACTAAAATCTCTTTTCGCCTGATGTTTAGTTTTTCTTCCAGAAACCCTTTTTCTCCATAGTTTAAAACTGGAGGGTTTAAGATGTTTTCTCATCATACTAATAACACCACTCTCGTTTAATCCATAAACCGAGAAAATTGCATCGAAAGTTGTTCTGTCTTCCCATGCCATCTCAATGATTCTATCAATATCTGTGCCATTTAAATCTTTCAAATTATATAGGTTTATTATGCTGATCAAATTTGATTTTGTGATCAATTAATTTTCTAAAAAAATTAATATTCTCTTTATAGTTAATTTCATTACTGAATGTGATAAAATCCTCACCGCAATGAATTGTATAATTAGGGGTTTTAAATAATACAAGCTTGTAGTAAGGTATTACCCAAGAGAATCTTTTTTGGCCTGTAGCAATATATACTATAATGCCCTTTTTTCTCAACTCAATATTTGAATAAATTAAGTCAATTTTTTTTTCAATTATTTCAATAAAAGTTTTACTATATTTTTTTACAATTAATCTTTTGGAACCAATACCATTTAACAAGATTGAGTCAATTATATTATATTTTTTTCCTACAATTTTTTCACACTCATTGTCAAGCTCGTCATCTTTATATGTTGAATTGTATATCATTTAAGTTTGGATAAAAATGCTTCAGCGTTGTTAAGGTGTAAATTTAATTTATCACTGTTCATCCTGTTAAGAGTATTTACCATCATTGATAATCTTGGATTTGCCTTAAAAAAAGATTGATTTTTAAATATGAAACGCCAATAAAGACCATCCCAAATACTTTGCCATTTACCCTTACTATAATCACTCATTTTCATTATGTAATTACTACTACTTATGTAGGGTTTTGTTGACATTAATCCTCCATCAGCAAATTGACTCATTCCGTATACATTTGGAACCATTACCCAGTCATAAGAATCAATAAAAAATTCCATAAACCATTTATAGACCTCGTCCGGATTAATTTCACATAAAAACATAAAATTTCCTATTACCATAAGTCTTTCAATGTGATGCAAATAAGCATTATTTTTTGATTTAATAATACAATCATCAACTGGTTGAATACCCGTAGTACCATCATAAAAAGCACTAGGCATTTTTTTATTAAATCCCCAAAAGTTAGTGGTTCTTTCAACAGAGCCTTTCGCTGTATAGACCCCTCTTATAAATTCTCTCCAACCAATTATTTGTCTAATAATTCCTTCATAACAATTAATAGGAATATTATTTTTGATGGAATAATTATTAATTTCTTCAACAACAAATTTAGGTGTTAGTAATCCGCTATTGATAAGAGGAGATAACAAGCTATGATTTAAAACAGATTCGTCTTTAACTATAGCATCCTCATAGTCGCCAAACTCCAAAAATCTATCCTGTAAAAATTTTTGAAGCCATTTTTTTGAGGATAAAAAACAGGTTGGATATTTGAAGACACTTTCTAAAACGCCATAATTTTCATTAAAATATTTTTTTACATATTTATTTGCCTCATTGCAGTATTTTTTATCCTCTTTTGGAAATGAAGTAGCGGGTGGTACTTTTCCCTTGGGGTATTTTTTTCTATTTTCATCATCAAATGTCCATTTACCGCCAACAGGGCTATCACCCACCATTAATATGTTAAACTTCTTTCTTTGTAGTTTATAAAAACTTGTTTGAAAAAATTTAGATTTATTTTCTTTAAAAAAAGATAGATTGTCCTCATTTGAATTCAAAAATGATGGTGAAGAAATTATATTTAATTCAATAGAACTAGTTAAGTTTTTAATTCTTTTAAAAAGCCAATTATCACAGGGGTCAATTAGATTAATTTTTCTTACTCCATTTTTAATTATTTTTTTTAAAAGTATTCGTATATCTGATTCATTTTCGTGAGAATCAATGTATTCAATATGCTTAAATTTTTTTGAACAATAATTAAAATATTTTTGCATACTAACCCTGTGGAAGTATATTTTTTTCTTATGAAATTTATAATGTTTAAAAAAGAAATATTCTTCAATTATATATGTCTGAACATCAAATTTGAAAAGGGGACTTTTTTCAAAAAGTTGATTTGGAAATATTATGTTTGCTTCTTCCAATTTTACTGCATTTTTTACTACAGTAAATCACATTTTCCCAATCTCTTTTCCATTTTTTTCTCCAACTAAATGAAAAATTACAAACAGGGCAAATTTTCTGTGGTAAGAAGGTTTTTTTCAAATCTTTTTGGGTTTTTGATATCCTTTTCTTTCATTTTTAATTGGAAATGAATAACCGTCACAACCACTTATTGTAGCAATTTGAGATTCGTTTAGATTAATAAATCCGTCTTTGGAAATAATATCATCTTCAACGTTAAGTTCAACAATTTTACCAACAATTAATCTTGATTTATTGTAATTTATTTTAATCTCCTCTACAAACTTCATTCCAATTTTGATACTGGATAATTTAACATACGGAGCTATAAAATTATTTATATACTGCGCCTCTAACTTAGTTATATCAAATTCGGAAATATTTCGTTTGTATTTTGCAGATGTGTGGTGTGCTTTTTCAGCGAAATTTTTTTGAACTGAATTTATAGTGTAAAATAACTTTTCCTTAATATTTAAATATGTATGTCTTGGTACTATTTCCGTTGGCCTTAAAAAAAAACCTAGCAAAGGGGGATTAGAACCCAAATGTGTGATTGAACTAAATATTGCAAGATTTTCTTCACCTTTTTTTGAAACTGTTCCTATTAAATTTGCAGATTTATAGCCAGAACATGAGTTGATGAGGTTAATTCTGTATATTTTTTCTAAACTTTCAATTTGTTCCTCGTTAAGGTGCATGTATTATTTAGTTGTTTATATGTGAATGTTGCAATAATTGATCCAATGATACTACTTATCA
>MDTD01023897.1_pt1 | contig 11144 bp, 9 predicted proteins | sample 811221 | NCBI WGS metagenome assembly MDTD01 (sample SAMN05326646, study PRJNA326480) | marine metagenome | isolation source: seawater | place: Pacific Ocean: South West | collected 2011
ATATCCCCAGGGATGTGCCTAGTAAGTGTTCGCGGGTTTGTGAGGCGTTGACTCGCGGGAGGGCTTAGGGTGGTTTGTAAGTCCGACAAATACGCGCTTTCGAGCCCACACCAACAGCAAACATCCGATCAAGCACCCGGATGATCTGCGTGGTTTAAAAATGCGAGTTCCAGCTCAAGATGTGTTTGTGCAAACGGCGATCGCCTTTGGATCCAATCCGCAGGAGATCCCAGCGGTGGAAATCTATCAGGCCTTACAAACGGGTGTCGTCGACGGACAGGACAACCCACCCTCAAACATCTGGGACTACAAGATCTATGAGGTGTCCGACTTCATGACCATTACAAACTATGCCACAGGTCCGGACCCCTTTATGGTCAACCTCGACTGGTATCAGTCACTGCCTGCTGATCTCCAACAACTTTTCGATGAAGTATCTCGAGAAGCAATTTCGTTGAGTGACCGTTTGAATCGCGAACAGGAACAGGAATTCATTCGCAAACTATCCTCAAAGCTGAAGATCAATTACGTCGACGGCGAAGATCTCGCTGCCTTCCGAGAAGCGGTGCGTCCCGTCTACGATCATTACGTTGAAAAAGGCGATTTGACCTGGAATGAAATCGAACAGGCAAGAGCAGCAGCTCAACAACCATGAATCGAATGGAACAAAACCTGACCCGCGTCCTTGAGTCCATGTTGGCCATCGCACTCTTCGCCATCGTCACGATTGTCGTCACGCTCGTGGTCATGCGATACGTTTTTAATTCTTCGATTACGGGAGCGAACGAGGTCATTACGATCCTGTTCGTCTATACGACAGCCATCGGATCGGCCGTCGCGGTAGGGAGAGGCGAACACATTTCCATTTCATTTGCGGTGGATCGGCTGCCGCCTCGAATTCGCCGATACTCTGACAACCTGGTGTTGCTCCTCATTGCTGTCCTGAATGGAACGATGGTGATCTACAGCCTCGGCTGGATTGAAGTCACCGGGGATTACCTGATGCCTACCACGGGCTGGCCAAGGATGCTTGCTCAAGCCTGCGTTCCACTAGGCTGCGGCCTGGCGGTATTCTATTGCCTAGCAAAACTCACCACGGGCTGCGGTAACCCAACACAATCCACTGACGGACCCGAGTCCCAGTAACTGTCATGACGTTGCTTTTGATCAGCCTTGCGATTTTTCTACTGGTGGGAATTCCGATCGCCTACTCGTTGGGACTGTCCGCTCTGCTCTACTTCGCGGTCATGCGACCGGAACTAATCGTCGTTCTGCCACAACGTTTTTTTGCAGGGATGGACAGCTATGCCTTGATCGCTCTGCCTCTCTTCATTTTGATGGGACAACTGATGAATGCAGGCGGCATCACGACCCGTCTGATCAACTTTTGTCTCATCTTCGTCGGACGATTCCGCGGCGGCTTAGGCCTGGTGAATGTAGCCGCCAGCATGTTGTTCGGCGGAATTTCCGGATCATCGGCATCCGATACCGCATCGATCGGATCCGTTTTGATCCCTGAGATGGAGCGACGTGGGTACCCCAAGGAATTCGCGGCCGGCATCACGGTCGCATCCTCAACCATGGGCATGATCATTCCCCCCAGCATTCCGATGGTGATTTACGCCGTCACCGCCCAACAATCCGTCGGTAAACTTTTCTTGGGCGGTATAGTTCCCGGTCTTCTGGTCGGATTGTTTCAGATCGCACTGGTCAGCTACGTTTCTATCCGTCGCAAATATCCCATCGAAGAACGTCAGTTCAGCAGGCGGGAAATCTATTCCGAAATCCTCAAGAGCGTCTATGTCTTGATCATGCCCATTTTTGTTGTGGGAACGGTGGTGGGTGGAATCGCGACCGCGACCGAGTCAGCAGGGTTGGGAGTCGCCTACGCTACGATCGTTGGCTTCGTACTGACGCGCCACCTGACCGCCCACCAATTCTTCGAGGCACTCAAAAGTTCGATGATCATCAGCGCGAAAATCATGATGATCATCGCCCTCTCGCAAGTCTTCATTTGGGTGCTCGCTTATGAAAGAGTTCCGGAAACCGTTGCCGCCACCATCACCGGACTGGGGTTATCCCCAACGATGATGCTCATGTTGATCGCAGGGCTTGTTCTGCTGGCCGGAACCTTCATCGACGTGAGTCCGGCGATCCTGCTGCTCACGCCAGTTTTCTTGCCGACGGTTGAGCAACAGGGAATCTCACCAATCTTGTTTGGTGTCGTCCTTGTCTCTGGCTTAGCTGTGGGAGCCTGTACTCCACCTGTCGGCAATTGCCTGAATGTTTGTTCCGCAGTGTCCGGGCTTCGCATCGGAACGATTTTTCGAAGCACCTCTCTTTTCCTGCTCGCTAATGTCCTAGTCTTAGCCTTGATCATTATGCTGCCATCGCTAGTCCTTTGGATTCCATCTCAGTTGATGGACTAACCTCCGATCAATCTCACCGACAGCCTATCACCTTGTCTGAATCAGGCTCTGAACTGCATCTTCACCCATGCACGGTAAACCTGCGTCGGCTAATTCCCCGTCGGCTAAATCTGCGGATGGCAAAGATCGTTGCAACCTAAACGTGAACGATTAATTCATGGGAAAATCCACAATCACCAGGTGGCCAGCTTCGCATTTCCTGTCGATTCGAAAATCCATCTCACTGTTGAGAATAAGTTGCAATTCAAAGGCCCGTTTAGTCACTGGAATGAAGAGAGCTGACTCGAGGTAACACCCTCACGAAATAAAGCAACAGATCGATCCGATCCCCAGAGATCTCGCAGTTCATAACTACATAGACCTCGCGGTTTCGGTGATACTGAGACACTCTATCAAAAAGTTGTGAGCACGGATTTTCTTCGACTCAAAATGCGTTTGCGTTTATCGATTGTGGCGTAGTAATTACGGACTCGAGTAGATACACTTCGCTAGTTAAGAAAAACTCAGAGACAACGTAGAAGGAGAGGAAAAATGAAAGGCAGTGACAAAGTAATCGAAGCACTCAATGCAGGGCTGACGATCGAACTCACCGCTATCAACCTGTACTTCATCAATTCCAAGATGTGCAGTGACTGGGGACTCCATAAACTCGCCAAGCATTACTACGACGAATCCATCGAAGAGATGAAGCACGCAGAGAAGGTGATTGATCGCATCCTGTATCTAGATGGAGTACCGGAGATCGCCCGATATGGCGTGATCAACGTCGGCAAAACCCCCGAGGAACAGGTCGAGAATTCTCTGAAACTCGAAACGATGGGAGTGAGCACCTATAACGACGCGATCTGCCTGACGATCGAAGAGAAAGATGCCGGCAGCAAAGACCTCATGGAAGAGATGGTGGTCGAGTCGGAACACAGCATCGACTGGTGTGAAGCGCAAATAGACCTGATCCAACGCGTGGGGATCCAAAATTACCTGGCTCAGCAAATGGGAGAGGCGACCCCAGAATAGAGGGCAGTGAATGAAAGAGACTGCTATCCAGCGAAACCCGCAGGCTCTGGTGCGAAAGTCTATTTGCCGTCGCACTCACACTGCTGCACGCGGAACCCACAAGTGCCGCAGCTTTCAAACATAGTACAAGTCGGCCGCTTGCCTTCGAGCATGCGTTGAATGCGACAATGGCACGCGTTACAGCCTCCGCCAGCACGAGTCTGCTCGGTGACCTGTGCGACTTCGGTGGAGCCATAAAGCTCGATGGCATCACGAATCTTTGCCTCGGAGACATTGAAACAGCGACAGACGACTCGGATTACGCCGTCGATGCGATTCGTATTCTTGGTCTTTAACGCCATTTCCTGAGCCATTTAAGTTGAGAATGAATCTCAATTTTCTAATCACAGTATGGCTCCCACTTCAAATAATGTCAAATATTATGGTCGCAATCGTTGGTAAAAACCGGGTAAAGAAAAGGATTCGTGCGGCACAGCATTGGGCGACCACCGCCAGCCTAATCCGGCTCACAAAATCGCCGATCGCTGGCGGATCGCAAAAAAATAGCCTCAAAGGCCTAGGCCCGAATTGCATCGACCGAGCGGGCCTCACGATCCTGCGGCCCCAGTCGCCGATCGGCTCCCATCGCTGCGAGCATCGTGTTGTAGACGTCGAGACCTTCGTGGCCCACATCCATGATCTGCCCGGTTTTGAACCGCCCGTTGGCGCTCGTGATGGCGTGAAAGACGCCTGAAAGTTCACGTTTCGGATCATTATAGCGCCCATCCCCGGACTCGGTCGAAATCGTAATCAGCGAGTTTTCCAGGACCGACTTTCCGTTGGGTTCTTGCAATTCGTTGAGTTTGGCCAGGAAGTAGGCGACTTCACGCATTTTCATGTGCGCGTGAGCCCTCAACTGCGTGTTCTCTTTTTCGGGACGGAACTGATGCCAATATTCATGGCTGCATCCTTTATCTCCAGTCGCGTTCAGATCACGGGAATCGTTGAACTGGTAGATCAAACGGTCATCGTAGCGATAGTCACCCGTGACTCGTAAGCGTTCTCCTGCAGCGAGAAAAGTGAGTGAACCGAAGCGAACGCGATCCAGTTCGACAGCGAGCGCATAAAGATCAGCCATCAGCCGCCATTCTTTGGTAAGAGCATCGAGCTCCATATCGATCCCCTGTCCACCGGGATCGGCTTGTCCGCCGTGTGCCAATCGCGACCGCGGAGGCGTTTCCGGAGCTCCCTCGAGACGATCCTTCATTTTGAAGGCACGCTGTTCGTATTCCCGAATACGGTCAAGATGATCTTTAACGCGAGTACGCGAAGCTGACCCCAGCGGAGAGCCGGGGCCAGTATAGAATCGATATTGTTCGAGGACAGTATCCAACACGCTCCGCTTAAAGCGATCGTCATCTTGTTTTTTGTCTCCATCAGAACCAATCGTCCCGAACACTCGGTCAAAAACATCACGTGGCCGTTCTTGCATACTTGCAGCCACAGTTCCATCTGCTTGATAGCTGTGCACATAGCGGCCAACGCGACTACGACGGAAGAAAGTTCCAGCAACCAACGTGGGCACCATGCTCGGCGGCATTCCCTCCGGGTGATACGCTTGCCGAATCACCTGGTCGATGGAGGGTCCACCGGCTTTGGCTTCGCCGTCCGGTGGTTCTGCAGTGAAGGCCCCTGTCGCACCATCGAAATGAGCATTGATCCCCGATTCATCACAACGAACTTGATCGACGTTACGCATGATCAGCAATTTTTGTTGGAGCGGCTTCAGGGGTTCGAGCACGCCATCAAAACCTTCCGTCTGCAACGGAGCGGGAATGCCGAGCCCAAAGAACACGTTAAAGGCTCGCACAGGAACACCCGTCTGGATTTTTGCGGTTGCCGAACTCACCATCATTTCTTCGAGCAACGGCAAACCAATCGCGGTCGCCCCCAAACCTCGCAAAACGGCACGTCGGCTCAAGCGATTGTTCTGCATAATCTTGGCTTCCGTATTCTTTGGCTTTCGGTTTGACGGCAGCGAAGTTCTGGCCACGGTACGAAGGTAAATCACCTACTTGATTTCATCGGATTCAGTGTGCATTAGCTGCACAAGATCGCTCAATACAATCGCTTTCAGGAGGGCAGCGTAGGTGCCGCTCGCTTGCTGTGATCGCTGATGAATTCGCTGAACCTCTGCGGCATCATAGGCAACCAAGGGGCGCCCCAAGGCAAACTGTGTCAATTTCCAGGTCATCGATTCCTTGACCCGCTCGCTTCCAGCGAGCAGATCCATCATCTCTTTGGCATTCTGGTAAGGAACGGCTCGTTCCGCACCCGGGATGAGGATTAGGCCATCTTCACGTAGGGCATTTCCATGCTCATCTTTCTCATGAAAGCTACCAAGGCCATCGTATTTTTCGAGACCGAACGCCAGCGGTTCAAATTTAGCGTGACAGCCGCCGCAACTAGCATTCGCAATTCGCTCCATGGCAATGGAGCGTTGAGTCAAACCTGACTTCGTTGTGACGGGAGTCGTATCCACGCAGGGAGGAGGATCATTGACGACGCCTCGCAATAGTTCGTGCATTACCAGTAGGCCTCGTGAAACCATTGAAGCTTCATCACCGCCGACAGTAAGCACACTCCCCTGTGTCAGGATTCCACCCCGCGCTGGTTCCGAAACCAAATCATGGCGTTTCAGATCACGTCCTTCGACCGGAACACCCTCCGTCTTCAAGTGATAATGATTCGCGAGACGAGAGGTTACGAAGGTTACCTGTGCGTTGAGAAGATTTGACAACGGTCGCTGCTGCTCCCAAACGACTTCATCAAAGTAAGCCAGAGTCTCCCGCCGCATATCGTCGGCCAGCTCCGCACTCCAATGCGGATACTTGTCGGCATTCGGCCTCAGGTTGACGAGGCGATTGAGATCGAGCCATTCAGTGATAAAGCGAGCCGAGTGTTGACGTGCGCGGGTGTCCCGCAACATTCGTTCCACTTGAGCTTCGACAGCTGACAATTCGAAGAGATCGCCATCGTCGGCCGCTCGCATCAGTTCGTGATCAGGCGGACCTCCCCAGACGATGTAACTGATTCTCGACGCTAACTCATACTCATCAATCGGGCCCGCCGTGCCATCGCCTCGTTGATTTTCGACGCGATACAAAAAGCGAGGGGATTGGAGCATCGCCTCCAGGATCAGCGAAACAGCCTGGTCATAATTCCCCCCGGTACTCGCCACCGTGGTGGAAATCCCTCGATAGTCAATGACCTCATTTTCGCTGACCGGACCTCTTAGAATCCACTTCCCCATCTTCGAGATCAACTCACCCATCGTCTTGTCAGTAAAGCGACGTTGTTTGATAAAACGATCGGCGAAGCGAGAAATATCCATCCGCGATACGATGATCTCAGCAAGTTGGGCATAGGCTTCGATATGCTTGAGGTCTACGTTGAGGTTATAGGCCGTATTGCTAAAGCCGTCGGCTCGAAGGTCGGCAGGCAGCAATTCATTTGCTTCCTTTTCGATCTCGACACCAACGGCGCTGCGTACCGTCTCAATGTATTCAGGGATGGTCAAACGCCGCAGCCAATTTTGACGTTGCTGCTGACCATGAACATAAACGGCTGGGTCGATTTGCGGCAGCGACCAGATCGCCCCATCGTCAATCCACGCTTTCAGATGTTCTTTTTCTTGCTTGGTAAGCGACGGCCGTTCAGCGGGCATTTCGTCCGATTCAACCGCAGTCCAGATGAGACTTTCCAACGATTTCCCTGCCACGAGAGACGCTCCGCTATCCCCCCCCGCGAATGCCGCTTCCCTTCGCGAAAGGTCCAGTCCACCTTGCTTTCCAGCCGCATCGTGGCACTCAAGACAATGCTTGGCGAGCAGAGGAGCGATGCGATTCTCAAAATGGACTGCGCGGGTATCAATCGATGACGCGACCGATAACGCGGCAAGCGCCTGCGTGCTAGTCGCTTGAGCACCCGCCTCAAAATTCTGCGTTACTTCCCGCAGCGTAAGTGCCCGCTTGTAAATCGCAATCAAGTGGTAGGTACCGCGCCATTGCCGACTCTTTTCTTGCTCATTGGCCAATGCCAGCCAGTAACCAGGATTCCAATTCTCCATCGTACCGGACAACTTCTCTCGGACGGCCAACGCGCCATCCAAAAAGATAACTGCCTCACCGCGTCGGTTGCGTGTGTAGACAACATGAGTCAGCCGGGGCTCAACACTCCCCGCATCAGTTCCGATCGAAGGGATGCCATTAGCGCTCGTTGCCGTCGTCCTCAAACGTACATCGAACTTATCTCCGTCCTGCCCCAATGTGAAATTTCGATTCGAACCATTACGTGATAACGTCAAGATCCGGGCTGGACCGAATTGTTCAACATTGACTGGTTGGATCCACGCCTCAAGGGTGAGCTCACGAGAACGCCGAATCGCCGACGTTAAACGTTTCGGCGGATCGGCTGAACGAATGAGCACGTTCCCACGAACGAGCAACTTACCAACCGACCGGTGAACTGCCTGGGAATTGTCGATCTTTAAATCGATAGGGCGACCAACTCCTGAACGATCTCGCACCCAATCCCCCGAGTCGGATTGAAAATCGTAAAGAACCACCAGGTCAGAACCAACGCGCGCACGGTCGCGATTCGGCTCTTCCGCATGAACCGTCACAGAACCCAGCAATCCGATCACCACGAAGATTCCGACTCGAATTCGACCAGCCATGTCGACAACAGCATGGTCTGACATTTGCGTTGGTGGCATGACAACCTCTTGCCGAAGACAATGCTTGGGGATTCAAAACCCGAATCGTGCGACAGCATGATAATCCATAACCCAGAACCAGTCCTCTTGGACAAAATCACCTGATCCGTGAACTGGATCTAGGAACGTAGCAAGGATCTCTGCGAACTCTCGAGTCCAGCCTTCTCGGTGTCTTCATTCTCATTGTGGAACGAAACCTCGACAAATTCCGAAGAAGGCTCGAAGATCGTTGGACACCCACCGTCCACCGAAGAGCTCCAAGCCCCGACTCACTGAACGGCTCGCCTGACGGCCCGTCCCTCTCGATTCGGCTGGAAACAGGATGTAACGATGTTCAAGATCGTTATCACAGAGGGCTAAGATCGCATCACCTGGGGACGCCATGCCCTGCACTGTCACGGAGTTTCTGCCTGTTGGTTAGCTGCGCGGCGCCAAAAAAACAAATCCCTGCGCAAAAAACTTGACAGACCTCTCGGTTGCTCCATTTTCTACAAATATCTTAATTATTGTTACTTTTATTCTCGCTATTACCGTTAGCTTCAGCTATAACTAGCACAAGTAGCGGGTACTCCCGCTTACGATTTTGACCATTTGTTTGGAATTTTTTAGGCCAATGACAGTAATCTGACCTCACGCAGGTCATCGGAAATCATCGACAGGAGAACGCTACTGACTCGATTCGTGTTGGTCGGTTGACTGTAATTACAGCCACCCAGAACTAACGATGTATATCGCGCAGCGCTCTATGAGCGTTCTTCGTCTGTAGTGTCGATGATTGTGTCTTCGTTTGATTCCAATGCGAATCTTGTCTCAGTGCCGTTTCTGATTGTTCGATCACGTTGTGTTTGAGCTGGACTGTGCCAGCTTTTGACGTTTCCGATTTTGCGTGGAAATGTAAGGGTGATCCAATGAGATTCAAACTTTGTGTTGCAATGCTTTCTCTCGTTCTGTTGTCCAGCAGCTCCGCTTTCGGCGCAGTGATCACGGACGCAGTTAAACTTGCTGGTAATGCTACAGCAATCAACCTCGTGGAAGGTGGTTTGGCAGACGGCGTCGACGCCTATACCGACCGGAACCACGTACTTGTCGACATTCCCGCTCCACTCATCGGATCGGACCTCGTCCAGGTTTCCAACAGTGACAAGACGAGCAGTCCTTACGAAGTGTCCATCACGACCAATCTCGGCCTAATCTACGTCGGTCTTGATGATCGCCTCACAAGCCAACCTCTTTCATGGATGAACGACAGTGCTTACACCGGTCTTCCCGATGGTTTCCTGAGCACAGGCACTCAGATCGGCATCGACGAAGGCAATAATGGCAGCGTTGATCAAACGTTCACGCTTTGGGCCGCACTCGCGGGTCCCGGCACCTACACACTTGGCAAGCAAGACGATGGCGGAAGCCGCAATAACTACATCATCCTCGGCAGCCGAACGTTGATTCCGGAACCGTCTTCCGTGACCATTCTGGCTCTCGGCCTGATGGGATTGATCAGCCTCATTCGACGACGCTAGACGACGTTCGACACTACAGCTACACGAGGGACGTTGTGAGCGATGCTCGCGACGTCCTTTTTTTGTTGAACAACGATGCAAAACCATTTCGGACCAGTCGTCAAACGGGGCGGCTACAGTTCTTCCATGACGGGGCGATCGACGAAAGCACGCAACTCTAGATAGAACAGGTAGTTCCGTTACGCAGCAGTCCATGATCGGGTGAACAACTCGAATCGCTTCGGATAATCGGCTAGAATTCGGGCTTCCACGTGATCAGACTCATTCACACCGAAGTGTTGAAAGATGCGTGCAGAATTACGTCATTCCGAGCAGCGCGACGAATTCCAGGACCAAGGCTTTGCAATCTTGCGTGCATTCCTGAAGGGGCAGCAACTTGCGGAACTTCGGGATCGGGTATCACGTTTTCTCATCGAAGCGGTGCCTCAGATGCCGGACGAGCATGTCTTTTACGAGACCAAAGGGGACGCGAGTACGCTCAAGCAACTGCAGCATCTTGAGCTTTACGATTCTGATTTCCACCGTCACTTAACGACGGGACCCTTTCGGGAACTGGCGGAGAATTTGATGTCGGGAGATGTCGTTCCCAAGAATCTGCAATACTTCAGCAAGCCACCGGGCAAGAGTCGTCCCACACCGGCACACCAGGACGGATATTATTTCATGCTCAATCCTTGCGAGGCGGTCACAATGTGGCTGGCCTTGGACACGATCGACGAGGAGAACGGCTGCGTGCGTTACGTGCGTGCTTCTCACCGCACTGGCTTACGCCCGCATCAACGCTCGGGAGTTTTGGGATTCAGCCAAGGCCTTACCGACTTTCCCACTCAGACAGATCGACAACAAGAGGTCGCAATCTCTGCTGATCCGGGTGATCTATTAGCACACAACGCTTTAACCGTTCATTATGCGGATGCCAATCACTCGACACGGCGACCTCGACGGTCGCTTGGATTCATCTATTACAGTACGCGAGCTCGCGAGGACACGACTGCTCACAAAGCTTACCAAGAAGCTCTGGCTGCCGAATTGAAGGCCACTGGAAAAATTTAACAACGAAAACTAGCCTCAGGATTCAACATGAAGAAAAGCACGTTCATATTTATCGCAACTTTTGTCGCCTTAGCGACTATCGCCGAAAGCAGTCATGGTGAGCGCCCGGTCGAGGGCGAGCTGAAACCATTCCTGGGTGCTCCCCGCATGGAAATGGAGCAGGTCTTTCAAGAGCAACGGTTCCCCAATATCGTCGTCACGATGGACGGCACGATCTTGGCGAGCTTTGGCAGTTCTGAAGTGATGGTTCGACGCAGCACAGACGGTGGTGCCACCTGGGGACCTTCGATTTCAATCGCTAAGCCTGGCTTCCAAGGCGGCGGCATGACGGTGGATGAAACGAACGGTGACATTCTGGCCTTTGTTGAAGAAAAG
>MDTD01121973.1_pt1 | contig 11144 bp, 7 predicted proteins | sample 811221 | NCBI WGS metagenome assembly MDTD01 (sample SAMN05326646, study PRJNA326480) | marine metagenome | isolation source: seawater | place: Pacific Ocean: South West | collected 2011
CTTTAATATACCACCCTGACTTATCCCCAGCCAGCCCCTCCCACGACTAAATCAACAGCCTGCTAGGCGTTCTGATCTGATCCCCAAGCGTAGGGCAGGGGAGAAGCAGAAGTTATTGAGCCCTTAGAGAATAAACTACTTGGCCAACTACTGGGCTGTATCGTACAAAAAATAAGGCGATCATATGTGCATCTACATGTCCCACTCTAATCTGGAAGCTGCTGCACTCAGTTACTCCTTGAGACTTATATCCAAGTAAATCTAAATCTTCATACATCTCCTTCTCATCATGGACGGAAAACGGTTCATCTGGAAATCCTTCTGAGTTCAAAAATGCACGGATCGCGTCCTCACGGGAGTGGTTATCTCTTGTTTCAGTTGATAAAACAACCTCTTCGTTGAGCCTTGGTGCTACTAGTGTGTATTCAAATAAACGACCATCCGAGTCTACTTTGATAAATATAACATAAGGCTGAAAGTCTTTTTTCTTAAATTGAAACCATCCTCCATATAGCTTCATCCGCAGTTCATTTTTACCATTATTCTTATTTAAATATTCTTTCTCAAAAGCATCCAGTTCGAAACCACTTTTTGAAAAGAATAAAGTGTGAGTCTGCGTTACTAAATTACGACCAAGTTTATCTGTATCATCAATATTGATATCTCCGCGTTTTTTTCTGGGGAATATCATAGTTAAGCTGAATGAACGTTCCGATGAAAAAAACGTAAATTCACAATCTTTTGAATCAGATGTATATGCCATTACATCTTTGAGATAGCCCTCAGGACGCATTGTCACTCTTTTGAGATCTATGCTCTCTATTGAAGGTGGCGTTTGCCCGCAATTACTTAACACAGAAAAGACGCTATTGATTGGTGCTGTAACCGATTCTGGTAACGACTCTCCTCGAACGGTAGTCAATATCAATATTAAGCAGAAAATAAATGCCTTAGTCCTCATAAATTGTATCGTCCTCACAGTTGTAGATATACTGGTTATGACCCGTTTTGGGATGCAAGCAGGAAAAGAGTATGCAAGCGACCAAGCCTTTCTTCCGCTTATATACATAGACTTTTTCAATCTCTTCGATTTTACCTGGTCTCAAATTCATAATTTTATTTCTTGCTTGTTCAATCACACTGTCGTCTGGGAAAGGAGATTGAATGGATTTTTCAAGAGGAAATGTGGGCAGCTTTGCTGTAATGAACATGATCTTTCCATCACGTGATGACGTTATATTTATATAAGATCTGAGTACTCGAATTCCATCAATCACGGCATGAGCTTCGGTTTTGAAGTGTGATACGTATTTCAGTGGGTCAAATGGAGTGGAAATATCTGTGATTTTTGGTGCAGACCAGGCAATGTTTTTATAAGCTTCGAGTACGCTAACAATAGACGCTCTGATCTGGTCATCGCCAGCAAGCGGACAACGCAAATCCTGTATGAGATTGTCGCTGTAACTCACCAACATCTTATAGTTTAAGTTCCATATTAGTTGAACATCTCTGTAAGTCACCTTGTGTCCTGCGTTAACAGGCTCGATACAGAGCGTTTCGTCGTTGGACCAGGCAGATAGATTTGCTGCCCCCAGAAAACCTTTAAGTTCCTGAATCCATTCCTCTTTTACTTCACCCAGAGAATCATGCGACTCAGTCAGTGTTTCTGTTATATCAGTGGATGATACCTCTTGAGGTAATGCCGGGTAGCTGGTCATAACAAACAATAGTATCCATATCCATGTAGGTCTCATAATTAGTAATCCTCTAAGTACATATAACTATTTCCATGTACCACAATGTTTGGAGGGGTATCGCCTGTCTGGCTATAAATGAGTTCTATTCCAGGTGTAGTTGCCCTATCATAGGCATCCGCACTGGCGGAACCAATATCCATAGTAAAAATGTTGTTGAAAAACTTGACATTAAAACTGTCTGCGTGAATTATTTTCAATTTATCATCCCATCCCATGTAGGTAGATGTGGCAAAGGCATTTTCCAAGTTTGGACCTGCAGCTGTATTGCAGCCAGAAATATATACAAATTCATACTCTCTAAAGTAACCATCAGTCGATAGGATTGATTCTCTTGCATTTCGGATAGCTGTTGCGTTAACCGACTGGTAATTGCAGGGAATCTGATCCCCTAAAAGACCAAATGAGAGCCATGACGCGTGAGCACCAATAAACGCGACTTTTCCCTTTGGGATGGATGCAAGTAGCGTACTGGCCTTGCCACCAAGGCTATCAGTCGTAAGTCCTACCGATTCAAAACCACTCTCAGCATGGTCGGATCTGAGAGTTTCACAATTGGAGTTAGGAGGATTTGAGGTTGGTCCCGCAACCACAATTGCTTCAGTAAGGTTCAGCGTTATGCTTGACGAAGATAGTGTTCTGCCGTCATGTTTCAATGTAAAGCTTGCAGTAAAGGAACGTTCTTGATTATCAAAGAAAGTCTGATCCATGAGTATTCTTTGGCTTCCACTCCCATCAGGATTTGGTTCCAGGTCCCCAAAGTCCCACTCCAATTTACCGTGCTCTGGGATTGATGAAGGGTAGCCGATGGCTTTAAAACGGACATAGTCTTCTACTCTGGGCATAATCCCGCTTGCATCTGTGGTATAGGAAGGTGACTCAGGATTTTCCACGGTGAAATCTCTTACGCCAGCAACTATATTGAATAGATTGCATTCTGTTGAGACTTCGGAGTCCACCACGCCGAGTGTTACCAGCATGGTGTCATACTTATTTAACTGGGATGAGGTCGGTGCTGTCCAGAAACCCGCATCTGAAACGCTATCCCAGCCAGAGACTGCAAGCAGTGTGGCATTATCAGATGATGCCATGAATTGAGTCGTGCAATTATATTTGTCCAATTCAGCATCAGCGACACTTGTGAATTCATCACTCAGGCTCGTTTTGACAAGAATCTGAACTGTGTCTCCCGGAGCGATTGCGCTGGCGTCATATTGTGTTTCTCCTTCATTGACAACCAGTTTGAGTTCGTCTAGTCCCAAAATCGTTATTTCCGTTGTTTCCTCACTCATATCCCCATTGCCAAATGAAAATGTGACGGATGCATCGCCCTCTGCGGAAGATCTGAATTCGGGTTTCATATAGAAGTTGAAATCACTAGGGTTGGCAACATTCTGGCCTATGTATTCAAGATTGGTGCTGGAGAATTCGACTTGAGCTCCTTCGGGCCAGGTGCCGTCCGCTGTACCTGCACAAGGCAATGTAATTGTGTGAGATTCATTATCAAAACAAAGGAATAGTTCTTCTGGATCTGGGACCCCCACTGTAATTGTATCAAAGGTATGTTCTTCACTGGCGGAACAGACAGTTGCTGTTAGCTTGCTACTGGCTTTAGGATTTTTGATAGATGTTATCGAGATCGTGGCTTTACCCTGCGCATCCGTTGTGCCGGTAGGAGTACCCCCCTCTGGGTCATAGTCACCGGAAATCGTCACCTCTTCCCCCGCTACCGGGAGACCATCCTGATCGGTCACGGTCACGGTGATGGAGAACGTATCCCAGACCGGCACCCAGTCATTACCCGTAATCGTAATAGTCGGTGTAATCGGCTTAATCGTTACCGTCCCCACCGTAATTTCTGAGGGTGCCGTGATTTCAGGCGGATCAGAAATCTCGCTTGGCAGGGAAGGTGGTGTCACACTCGGAATCACCTTCAGCGTATAGCTGGTCGATGTTGAGGGCATGGCGCTTGGCCATTCCGGCTCCCATTCGTGTTCGGCAGAAAGCGTGATCGTATAGGTCTTTCGGATGTAATAGGCCGTCCCGTCCCGGCATTCAAAATACTCCATTACCACTCTACCATGTTCAATGCTGGTATCGTCGAAATCATAAGGAGCATCAGGGACGCCGCCATCCGCACAGGCCGAAATGCTGGTTGCGCTCAGATTTCCGGTGGTCACCTCGCCTGCATACTCGACATATGCCGTCGCATATTCAATCCCAAAATCAATCTCCGGATAATCCTCACAGGGCCCCAGCTCAATCTCTTCACACTCAGGCCCCGTCCCGCCGGAGCCATCACAACTGGTGGATGCCATCGCAAAATGATTGACAAAGGCAAAAGTTCCGATGAGAAGGAGCGGCAACACACATATCAACGCACTGGTGCGCACCCACCCCTTCTGGCTTATCGTTTTAAGATCTCGTACAGACATGACAGGTTTCCCCTTATGGTTGTGTATCAGAATGATGGTGTGAAAGTGTCGCAGGTGAAGATTCCGGCTCCTCAATCGCGATGCCGAACCGATTAAAAGCTGTAGTCGTCGTCTCCCCGAAAGGATCAGTCTCACTGACCGTTACCACCGCCTCAGAGCCATCCCTCCCGGTCAGCTTCCCCGTTACCAGTCGGGCCGACCGTTTCCCCTTCTCGTCATACGCATAAGCAATCACCTTCTCCCCGTCCGGCAGCTTTTCCTTCAGGCCGATCAGTCGTTCCTGCTCATCGTATTTATACCACTGGATCAGGTTCAGATTCGGATCACTGGATACCACGCTCGCTGGTGCTTCCTTCACGCATTTGCGCAACAGCCCGTTCTCATAGTAGTAATAACGCCGCGCCATGCCCACCGTATCCACAAACGAAGCCACCCCATGACAGCTATGGGTATACCGCAGGCTGTACCCGCTATCCTGCTTCTTCTCCACCAGCCGGTCCTGCCCATCATAAAAATAACCAACCGTCACCGCCGGCTGCCAGCTCAGGTGCTCTGGACCTGTCGCTTCATCTGTCACCGTCGCCGTGAAACGACTGAACTGCGTCGCCCGGCTGAAACTGTCATACGTCCAGCCTTCCGCCACTCCCTTCGAACTGGCCGCAAACGTCATCCTACCCAACCGGTCAAACCGAAAGACCTGCGTTTCACCCTTCGCCGTCACCGTCGCCAGTATCCCGTCCACATTCCAGTTGCATTGGGTACGCCCATCCTTCGATGTCGTTGTCGTCCCGGCTTCCCGCTCCGCAACCTGCTTCCGTTCCCCCAGATCAGTCAGCAATTGCTGCATCGCTTCTCCCTCTTCATTGACCAGCTTGCGCTCAGTTTCACGTCCCATCCGGTCATAGTCAATTTCCATCACATACTCCGTATCAGCCGACTCAATCCGGGTCGGACGAAACGTGATCCCGACCTTCTCCAGAGTCGTCGTACTCCGTACCGGTACCTCATCCAGCGGTACCCTCATTGGGGCCTCTCCACGCTCATACGTCCAGGTCTTTCCCTTTGCTGTATGCCGCAGAAACGAATACCGCTGCCGTGTGACATCTTTGAGCACCATCCCATAGATCTCAGTTTTGCCATCCTCAAAATGCGTGTGCTCCACCTCATACGCCTTCCCGCACGCATCCACATACTTTTTGATTTTGCCATTCGGATCATTTTCAAAAAGCCAGCTGCGAACCAGCTTCATCTCCTCCTTTTTCCCACGCGACCAGGACACCTTCTCCTCAATCCCCGCAGCCGTGCTGGTGATGGAAAATCCCTCCAGTTTACGGGGCTGTGAACGTCTCACCGGACGGTATTCACGCAGTTCAGTTAATTGCATGCCGACATCCCGGATAAACTCATATCGGGTGCCATTGGGCATTGTCATCGTCCGGATATTGGTATCCTCATAAGTCATCGTACAAAGCTGACCATCCGGATACCGGAGATACTGCGGTCGACCTTCGGGGTCATAATCCAGAGTAACTTCCAGCTCCGGTCGCTGCACACTGTGCAACTTCCCGATCAGCCAACGTTGCCCCAGATCAGGCGTAAAAAAGTAGTAGCAGAATTTTGGCCCTTTGACCGTCACATACTGCCCGGAACGATAGACCGACCAGCCATCATCATGCATTGGCTCAAATGCAATCGCCCCATCATCCGTTTCTTTCTGCATAAAGCGTACCACCCGATTCCGCAGCACCAGCCGCAGTAACCCGGATTTCGGTGAATAATGCAGCCGCGCCCCAAAGTGCGGCCCTTCCCAGATCTGCAGATATCCATGCTCAGCCACCAGCAACTGATCCGTCACCTGCCTCCCTGCATAATTATCCAGCCCCAGACGCCAACCGGAAAAATGCTTATAAACCAACCGAATCTTCCCGTCATGATACCGACAGGCCCTGCAATCTGGATCCTGCTCAAAAACCAGCGGCTCACTGACATAAGGCGTCGCCCCATACCGATACCCTTTCGGCAAAGGCAGGCGTCGCAGATACTGCCCCATGCAACTCATACTGAGCAACAGAGCCAACAGCAAATAGTATAAATCTCTTCCAGTTCGCAAAATATCCATCCCCACTCAGAAATCATCAGCAAACAAGGGCTGAAGGATATGCCACTACAGATTTTACCCCAAAATCCCGTAGATTGGCCATACCATTAGCATGCTGAATCCAAAGCGCAACCGCATATTTGTGAAAATATGGTTTTCCTCTGCAATCTCTACCAAAGAAAAAACTCCACTACCACCACAAGGCGCAATATACTGCCATCCGACACAAGTCATTCATCATGAACGACTTATGACGAATAAGTGAGGTACCCCAGAACTCCTGAAAGCACCAAAACCGAAACCCTCTAAACTTCCGTGTTTTCCGCGCCGGCAGTTGCCCTGCGCTGACTACGTCATGCTCGCGCAGTCTCACTCCGCTCGGCTCCGTGGACTCCCAAAAAATCGCTATCGGGATCGATATCGAAAACCCTTCGTCCAGTCCCAAGCATGCAGCCGCATCACCTGCGAAGTGAAGAAGTGCAGCAGTCACCTCAAAATACGACGCAACCAACCCTCCAAACTTCCGTGTTTTCCGCGCCGGCAGTTGCCCTGCGCTGACTATGTCATGCTCGCGCAGTCTCGCTCCGCTCGGCTCCGTGGACTCGCAAAAAAAAGCTTCCAGAATCGCCATCGCTATCGGCATCGGTACCCTTTTCCGCCATAAAAGCCCCATGCAGTCACCTTAAAATACGACGCAACCAACCCTCCAAACTCCCGTGTTTTCCGCGCCTTCCGTGGACTCCCCAAAAATCGCTATCGGGATCGAAATCGAAAACCCTGCGTCCAGCCCCCAAGCATGCAACCTCAGCACCCGCGAAGTGCAGTAGGTGCCGAGTGCGCAGGTGCCGAGTGCGCGCTCAGCGTGCTCGGCTGTATGCACCCATAATGCGCGCAACAGTGCAGAAGCCGAGACAGAGATAAGAAAGGATCATTTAAGAATTCCTGCCAATCTGGCTTTCTTCCTGATCAACTCAAGCATGCATGCCAATCGCTCAGCGGATTGCGGGTCATTCTCTGAAACATCATCCAGCAGCAGATCCCGAGATTCAAACGGGTCACTCTCAAGATCATAAAAGGCCAACGGCCGAATCGTGTCGCGCTCAGCAATAAGTTTATAACCATCCTGCACCACGCAGATCGTCTCATACTCAGAAAAAATAACTCGTGCAGGATCACGCAGATCCCCCTGCAGAATCTCCGGTAAAAAACTGCGCCCGTCCGAATCAACATTGCAGCTAAGCCCTGCCATCTCCAGCATACTCTGATGCAGGTCCAGAGTGCCCACTACCGATGTATTCGTCGCATTCTTAGCACCATCAGGATGCCGGATATAGAGCGGTACCCGCACCGACTCATCCATCATCACATGTTTGCTGTAACGACCATGTGCACCTGCCATTTCCCCATGATCAGAGGTAAAGATAACGATAGTATTGCGATCAAGGCCCGATTCGCTGAGCGCACCCAGAATACGCCCGAATGCCGCATCCATCTGTGTAATTTCACCAAAATAGCGTTGCCGGAACGTCGACAGATCATAAACCGCATTCCAACCAGGCTTATCGTAAAAAGCCTGCTCGTCTGTTGTCGGTGGCCAGTTGAGACACGGGGTTTCATACATCTTACCATATTGCTCTGTCGGCGTGCATGGAGGGTGTGGGGCCTGATAGGCGCACGCCAGAAAAAAAGGCTGACTCCCATCCTCTGCCAGCCCATGCAGATGTTCAATAATCATCTCCGTCAGTGCATCCGTCTCATGTCCCGGCATTGGCTGCGCTACATCACCTGTTTCATCGCTGAAAATCATCCCGTTGAAATGGTCAACATGGTGACTTTCCCAACCCACAAACCGCTGGAAGCCACCCCGCTCATCTGGCAACACCCGCCGCAAAGCCTGCGGCTCGCCACCAAGATGCCATTTGCCTATGTAGGACGTCAGATACCCCGCATCATTAAACCAATCCATCAAGGTTCCTGTCTTTGCAGGCAGCCGCTGACCATTCCATCTCACCCCCGACTGCGTCGGATAAAGCCCCGTAAACAGTGCCCCCCGAAAAGGAGTGCACACAGGCGATGCCGTATAGGCTTGCGAAAACCGTACCGACTCCTCTGCAAACCGATCCAGACAAGGAGTCTGCACCCGTGCACCAGACTCAATCCCCGTCCAGCGCGCACTCAACTGGTCAGGAAAAACCAAAAGAATATTAGGCCGCTCAATACCCATAAAGAACCATCTGCTCATATTACCGACATAAATATCTATAATAGCAATACATTGCCTGATGCGCAATCCAACCTGGTTCTCAAATGTAGTAAAATGTCACCCTTCCAGCTCCCGCTTCCAGAACGCCAACTGTTTCGCCACCTGACTCGGAGCTGTCCCCCCAGTAATGTTCCGGGCCTCAACCGATTTCTGAGCCGAAAAAAGCTCCAGACACTCCGCTTCAGCTTCTGGAATGGATTCCTTCATTTCAGCCAGAGTAGTCTCATCAAGACCCTTGCCATGCTGATTACACCAAGCCACATAACTCCCCACCCGATGATGGGCAGTTCGGAACGGAACCCCCTGCTTAACCAACCATTCAGCCAGATCCGTCGCCATCAAGGCCGGATCATTGGCAGCTTTCAGAGTTTTTTTCGAATCAACAGTAATTGTCGTTAACATCGGACCATAAGCAGTCAGAACCAGTTTTACCGTATCAATCGCATCAAAGACCGGCTCTTTATCTTCCTGCATATCACGGTTGTAACAAAGCGGAAGACCTTTCATTACGGTCAACAGACTCATCAACGCTCCATAGACTCGTCCCGTCTTTCCGCGTGACAACTCGGCGACATCTGGATTTTTTTTCTGTGGCATCAGACTCGATCCTGTACAGAATGCATCACCAATCCGAATATAGCCACAGGCCTGACTCATCCAGAGAATGAGATCTTCTGAAAGCCGTGAGATATGCATCATGATGATTGAAAGATCAGAAAGCAGCTCAATGGCAAAATCGCGGTCACTGACGGCATCCATGGAATTTGGAATAACCCGATCAAAGCCCAGCTCTATAGCAACCATCTCACGATCAATCGGGAGCGTTGAACCGGCAAGTGCTCCGGAACCAAGTGGGAGCCGATTCATGCGGCGGCGACAATCTTTCAGACGGTCAATATCCCGGTCTGCCATTTCGACGTAGGCTAAAAGGTGATGAGCCAACAGGACGGGTTGGGCATTCTGAAGATGGGTAAGGCCGGGCAGAATGACCTGGCTGTTCTGATCAGCAAGCTGGAGTAATCCAGATTGAAATGCGGTGAGTAAATTGATAAGAACATCGATTTCGTTCCGGAGATACAAACGGAAATCGGTCGCGACCTGATCATTGCGACTACGAGCAGAATGGACTCGGGCTCCCTGATCTCCAATGGCTTCGATGAGCCGGGATTCGATATTCATGTGAATATCTTCCAGTTCTTCACTGAAGGTAAAATCCCCCACGTCGATACGTGCTTTTATGGCTTGGAGTTCAGTTGAGATGGCATCGCGATCAGCTTCGGGGATGATTCCACAGGTTGCCAGCATTTTGACGTGGGCGAGACTACCCTGAATGTCGTGGGCGTAGAGTCGATGGTCGTAGGAAATGGATTCGCTGAGTTTTGTAACTGCTTCAGCTGTGGATTCGGCAAAGCGTCCGCCCCATAAGGCCATGGTGAGAATTTCCTTGTGGTGTGATGAGAATTGTTGATCGCCGCTTATTGTCGCACAGGTGGGGGAGTTGGTCAAGCAATGAAAAGGATACATTTGCTAACATTTTTGAGCTATAATCAGGAGGGTCTGGGAGGCGGCTGAGTCAAACGTCGTTTGACTTCCGGTTTGAAAGGCGGTGTCGTCGAGGATGGTGATGATGGTGAAGCCGGCTGGTTTCAGCAGGTTGGTGATCTTTTCCGGGGTGAGGACGAGGAGGGTGGTTTCGGAGATGGATTGCTGGCCATTGGGGTCGGTGCGGCGGATGCAGAAGGTGATCTGCGGGTCATTGGGGGTCTGGTATTGGTAGTAGCGCTCGAAGGTGATGCCGTCTTTTTCGGTGGTTGCAAGTTTTCTGGTATTGGTGGCCAAAAGGCGGGGGAGATTGACCAGTTGCAGCACGAGGGTACCGCCAGAGTACAGGACCTGGCTGAAGCTTTGGAAGCAGATTGCGAGGCCGGCTTCCGGGAGATGGGGGAGGGAGTTGCCCATGCAGAGGACGAGATCGGCAGAAGCGGGGAGAAGAAGGTGGGTTTCGGTCATGGAGCCGGTGATCCAGTTCACGTTCAGGCCCAGAGTGGCGCTACGCTGTCGGGCTTGCTGGATCATATTTGTGGAGAGATCGATGCCGGTGACTCGGATGCCGAGATCGGCAAGGGCAAGGGCATAAAGACCTGTGCCGGTGGCAGTATCGATGGCGCTTTGGATCGGGCTGGGAGCGAGGTGTTGTTGCAGGCGGTGTACGAATGCTCTGGCGGCCACCAGCCTTTTGTCAAAGGGAATCATCTGATCATAGGTTGCGGCTTGGGAATCGTAGAATTCGTCTGGCTGCATGGTGAGTTTACCGTTCTGCTATTTGTGGTTTATATCGCTCATACACGTCATTCTTTCCCAGCCGCGCCCACGGGAAGGGACTATATCAGAGAAGTGCGCAAATTTCGATCTCGATCCCGAAACCCGATTCCGAAACCCGATTATAGGGCTGTACCGGGGGGGTTTAGCGTGCAAGGCACTGGCACATCGGCAAGTGCAGCAGTACCGCGGGTGCAGCAGTGCCGGGTGCAGCAGTGCCGGGTGCAGCAGTGCCGGGTGCAGCAGTGCCGGGTGCAGCAGTGCCGGGTGCAGCA
>MDTD01127567.1_pt1 | contig 11144 bp, 14 predicted proteins | sample 811221 | NCBI WGS metagenome assembly MDTD01 (sample SAMN05326646, study PRJNA326480) | marine metagenome | isolation source: seawater | place: Pacific Ocean: South West | collected 2011
TAGAAAAAAGTATTTTCTTAGGTAAAAAAAAGATATTAGATAATACTTGTATAACTATTACTGGTAATTTAGTTAATAAAAATAAATCTTTTAATTGGGAAATTAAGAAAAAAATTTAATTATGAACATAAAAATTAAAAATGCCTTAGTTTCTGTTTCAGATAAGGAAAATATAATTTCTTTACTTAAAACTTTCAAAAAATATAATATCAATATAATTAGCTCAGGTGGTACTTTTAAATCAATTACCAAACTTGGATATAATTGTACCGAATTATCAAAGTATACTGGATTTAAAGAGATGCTAGATGGGAGAGTAAAAACTCTTCATCCTAAAATTCATGCTGGTATTTTACACGATAGACAAAACCGAATACACAAAAGCGAAATGTCGAAACAAAAATTTCCCTCAATAGATTTAATTGTAGTAAATTTTTATCCTTTTCAAAGAGTAGTTCAAAATTCCAAAAATCCAAAAGATATTATTGAAAATATAGATATTGGAGGACCAACAATGGTTCGTGCTGCAGCTAAAAATTTTAAAAACGTCGCAATAATCACAAATAAAAATGATTATATTTCCTTAATACAAGAACTAAACAAATATAAAGGTAAAACTAGTCTCAAGTTTAGAGAAACTATGTCATCCAAGGCTTTTGGTTTAACTGCTTATTATGATGCAATGATAGCAAATTGGTTTAATAAAAAATTAAATATTAAATTTCCAGAGAGAAAAACCATTTTTGGTAGAAAATTAAAGAAACTAAGATATGGTGAAAATCCTCACCAAGAGAGTTGTATCTATGTAAGCGATTACAATGATAGAGAGCTCGGATTAGATCAGCTGCATGGCAAAGAACTTAGTTACAATAATTATAATGACATGTTTGCATCACTTGAAATTCTTAATTCTTTGAAAAAAAAAGCAGGGACTGTTATTGTAAAACATGCAAACCCATGTGGTGTTGCTGAAAACAAAAACACTCTTGAATCATTCAAAAACGCCTATTCGAGTGATCCGTTAAGTGCATTTGGAGGAGTCATAGCTTGCAACTACAAAGTTAATAAAAAAATAGCAATAGAAGCAAGTAAAAATTTTATTGAGGTGATATTAGCAAAAAGTTTTGACAGTGGTTCTTTAAAAATTTTAAAAAAAAAGAAAAATTTAAGAATAATAGATATATCGAAATATAAATTCAAAAATTTTTCACCTATAAGGAATTTTGGTGGTTCTTTTTTAGTTCAGAATAAAGATGAACTAATCATTGATAAAAAAAAGCTGAAATGTGTAACAAAGCTGAAACCTAGTAAAAAAGAATTAAGCCAGATAGCTTTTGCATTTAATGTTAGTAAATATGTTAAGTCTAATGCAATAGTATTAACAAACAATTTTTCTACTATTGGAATAGGTGCTGGGCAGCCAAGCAGACTTGATAGTTGCAAAATAGCAATTCAAAAAGCAAAACAGTTTCAACCAAAAAAGTTGAAAAATTCAATTGCAGCCTCTGACGCTTTTTTCCCTTTTAAAGATGGGATTGAGACTTTAATTAAAGCTGGTGTCAAAATGATAATTCAGCCTGGTGGGTCAATCAGAGATAAAGAAATAATTAATACTGCGAATAAAGCAAAAATTAAAATGTTACTTACTGGAATAAGACATTTTAATCACTGATCACAGCATATCAATTTTAGCTGCTAAAATAAAATCACTTTCTGCAAGCCCTTTAATTGCATGTGTAAAAATTTTTACCTCGCAGTAGCCCCAGCCAAAAGTAATATCTGGATGATGATTTTCACTTTCAGCGATTTCACCTATTTTGTTAACGAATTCTTGACTGGTTTTGAAATCTTTAAATGAAAATTTTTTAATTAAATAAAAACTGTTATCATTATTGCTTTTTACGTCCCAGCCATCAACTTTTTTTAAATATTTATGTATCTCGCTTTTATCGAAAGGAGGTATGTTGCCCTCACAAGGTATACATTTTTTGTTAGCTAAATCACTCATAATTGGAGCGGGCAAAGGGACTTGAACCCTCGACCTTCTCGTTGGCAACGAGACGCTCTACCACTGAGCTATGCCCGCAAATTAAAACCAGTATATTATACAGTCTCCAGAGTGGTCAACCTAAATAATAAAATGTCACTATCGATCATTGCAAAATTTGATTATAATTATTCTATGAAATCTTTACCAAATATAATTCCGATCTTCCCTTTAAGTGGAGTTATATATTTTCCTAAAACAAATCTTCCTTTAAATATTTTTGAAGAGAGATATCTTGATTTAGTTAATGATTGTTATAATAAGGACAAATTAATGGGTATGGTGCAATCACATAAAGGTGGAAGCGAAGTTTATAAAATTGGTTGTCTTGGTAAAATAAGCGATTTTCAGAAAAGTAAAGACGGACGGATTTTGATCAACCTGACTGGTATCACTAGATTCGAGATAGAGGAAGAGATAAAAAATAGTAAGCTCTATCGAGAATTTAAAGTAAATTATAAAAATTTTGAATTAGATCTTAATAATTCATCTGATAAGTTAAGCACTGAAAAGTTAATTGATAAGGCCAAAATTTTTTTTAAAAAAAACGGATTGTTGTTAAATTGGAAAGAATTTGAAAAATTAGATAATAACCAAAAAATTAACACTTTATCTATGATTTCACCTGTAACTAATGGTGAAAAACAAAAGCTTCTTGAGTCTTTAACTATTGCCGATAAAATTCAATCTCTAGAAAATATAATAAATTTTTATTTACACGAAGTAGATTTTGATAATCAAACAGTACAGTAGAGGTTAGCCTCCAGATTTATTCATAGAGTCAAAAAAATCTGAATTATTTTTCGTATTCTTAAGTTTAGATATTAAAAATTCTATCCCATCCATTGTGCCCATTGGACTTATAATTCTTCTTAGAACGTTCATTTTAGATAACTCGTCTTTAGCAAATAATAGTTCCTCTCTTCTTGTGCCTGATCTTGTAATATCGAGAGCTGGATATATTCTTTTATCAGCAACTTTTCTATCTAATATCAATTCTGAATTACCTGTTCCTTTGAACTCCTCAAAAATTACTTCATCCATTCTGCTTCCAGTATCAATTAATGCAGTAGAAATAATTGTTAAGGATCCACCTTCTTCTACGTTTCTGGCAGCACCAAAGAATCGTTTTGGTCTCTGTAATGCGTTTGCATCTACTCCCCCAGTTAATACTTTTCCTGAACTTGGTATAACTGCATTGTAAGCTCTGCCCAATCTGGTTATGGAGTCTAATAGAATTACCACGTCTTTTTTATGCTCAACAAGTCTTTTGGCTTTCTCAATAACCATTTCTGCAACCGCAACGTGCCTAGAGGCAGGTTCATCGAAAGTTGAAGCGACAACTTCGCCTTTAACTGATCTTTGCATATCAGTTACTTCCTCTGGCCTTTCATCGATTAATAACACCATTAGATAACACTCTGGATGATTAGCTGTAATAGATTGTGCAATATTTTGTAATATAATTGTTTTACCTGCTCTTGGAGGAGATACTATTAAAGATCTTTGCCCTTTTCCTATTGGACTAACGAGATCTATAAGGCGTGCTGTGTTATCGGGTTTTTTTTCAATCTTAGTTGTCTCTACTTCTAATTTTATTCTTTCATTGGGGTAAAGTGGGGTTAAATTATCGAAAGCAATTTTATTCTTACCTTTATCTGGGTCATCAAAATTAATTTTATTTACTTTTAAAAGAGCAAAATATCTTTCAGCATCTTTGGGTCCTCTGATTTCACCCTCAACTGAATCTCCAGTTCTTAAGCCAAACCTTCTAATTTGACTTGGACTAACATAAATGTCATCTGGTCCAGGGAGATAATTAGACTCTATTGCGCGTAGAAAACCAAAACCGTCTTGCAATACTTCTAGGACCCCAGTTGCGGTAATTTGTTCATTCTTTTCAGCAAGTTTTTTTAAAATAGCAAATAATATTTCTTGCTTTCTAAGTGTACTTGGATTTTCGATACCTAGCTTTTCAGCTTCACTAATAAGCTCTGCAGGGTTTTTTTGCTTTAATTCTTGTAAGTTCATGAGATTTATTGAGTCTTGAGGAATGTATTATGAATATATGACTTTTTTAAAAAAATTCAACCCCAAATTATAACGGTTTAAATATAACAACAAATATTACTACTATTAGTATAATTGTAGGTATTTCGTTATAAATTCTAAAAAATCTTGAGGTTTTTTTATTAGTTTCTATAGCAAAATCGTTAAGGTATTTGCCTAAAGAAAAATGATAGTATGTCAAAATAATAACTGCTGCGGTTTTAATTTGCATCCATAACTCAGTAAAAACTGTAAAACCTAAACTATGTATTAATAAGACTCCAAATAACCAGGACAACAACATAGCTGGCATCATGATGTAATTATAAAGCTTTCTCTCCATAGTTTTGAAAATTTCTTTTTGAGAATCATGATTTGCCTCTGCATGATAAACAAATATTCTTGGCAAATATAAAAGACCTGCCATCCAGGAAATGACTGCTATTAAATGTAATGATTTAAACAATAAATATAAATTCATTCTACAAGTATTTTGTAATTAATTTTTCAAACAGTTTTATATGATCTGAGCTATCATTTAAACAAGGGACTAATTCAAAATTTTTTCCACCTTTTTCCATAAAGCTTTCTCTTCCCTGAATATTTATTTCTTCTAGTGTTTCAACACAATCCGAGGCAAATCCGGGACAAATAACAAGTAAGTTTTTAACTCCTTTTTCTGGAAGAGTCTCTAAGGTTTTATCAGTATATGGCGTTAACCATTCTTGTGGTCCAAACCTTGATTGAAAGGTTGTTTGAATTTCTATTTTGTTAAATCTTTCCTTCATTAGCCTTGTGGTTTTATGGCAATAACAATGATATGGATCTCCTTTATCAAAATAAGATTTTGGGATACCGTGATAAGACGAAATTATTAAATCAGGCTTCCAATTAATTTCTTTAATTTTTTTCTCAATGCTGAAAATAAGTGCTTCGATATACAGTGGTTCGCTTTCATAGTGAGGTATTATTTGGAGACTTGGCTGCCACCTCATCTGCATTAGAGATCTATAAACTTCATCGCAAACGGTAGCAGTGGTTGCTGCGGCATACTGAGGGTATAATGGAAGTATAACTATATTCTCACATCCTTTTTCTTTTAACTTATATAATTTAGATCTAATGCTTGGATTTCCATATCTCATGGCAAAATCTACAATAGTTTTTTCGTTTCCAATTTTCTCATCTAACCTAGATGATTGTCTTTTTGTAAAATACAAAAGTGGAGACTCGTTGCTTTCTTTTCTCCAAATTTTTTTATACGCGTGTGCTGTTTTTGATGGTCTAAACGTTAAAATAAACAAATTCAATATTATCTGCCAAATTATGGGGTTCACCTCGATTACCCTCCTATCGGAAAGAAACTCTTTTAAATATTTTCTTATATCCCACCAACTTGTTGAGTCTGGTGTCCCTAAATTAATAATTAAAACCCCGGTTTTACCAAACCTTACTTCTGGGTGATTTTTATCCATCATAATTCCTATAAAATTTTATTAATCTATCAAGCTTATCAGGATCCGTTTCTGGAAGTAACCCGTGTCCTAAATTAAATACATAAGGAATATCTTTGAAAGTCTTAATGTATTTCGTCGCTGCGTCTGATATTTCTTTATCAGATCCAAGCAAGACTTTAGGATCAAGCCCACCTTGCAATACAACATTTTTTAAATTTGTTTTAGCCCAAACTGGATCAATTTCAGGGTCTAAATTTATTCCATCCGGTCTAACTATTTTATTAAAATCATAATATTTATCTTTAAGACCTTTAGGAAAACATATATTTGGGATTTTATTTTTCCTACAAAACTCTACTATTTCAGCATTTGGCTTTAAACAAAAATCGTTTACCTTTGTATATGGCACAAGTCCCGCCCATGAATCAAATATTTGTATAACATCAGCGCCTGCTTCAATTTGATTTTTAATGTGTATGCATAAATATTTTTTTAGATCTTCTAGAATTATTTTTATTTTTTTTGTTGGGATGTTGTCTGTATCAATCATTGTTTTATTTTTTTTAATGTCGAACATGTAAATAAGAAGTGTCCATGGAGCACCAATAAAACCGATTAAAGATTTGTTCTTGTCTAGTTTTTTTTTTGTTATTTCGATAGCTTTATAAATAGGATCTAGTTTTTTAGAAAATGATCTTTCGTTATTATTTGAAAAAATTTCAAAGTTAAATTTACTTAATTTCGGTCCTTCATTTTCAATAAAATCAACATCTTGACCTAAAGCAAATGGCACCATTAATATATCTGAAAATATTATAGCAGAGTCTATATCAAACCTTTCTACAGGCTGAAGAGTGATGTTAGAGCTCAACTGACTATTTAAACAAAGTTCAATAAAATTTTTATTTTTAGATCTGATTTCTCTAAATTCTGGTAAATATCTACCTGCTTGTCTCATAAACCAAACAGACTTACAAGATTTTCTTTTGAATAAAATATTTTTAAGATTACTCATATTAAAAATTATTTGTTTTATTTATTGATAGTAATAGGGGCTGTTTAATTGTCATATAACTTTTTATACATACTTTATACATAGTTGATTTAACAATTCTTCTGATAAAGCTAAGTTTTACTGACTTTATTAATCTTATTAACATTAGTAAAACAAGATTATTAACATCTAATAAAATGTTAAAATCATGTTAATTAGTGTTAATTTTTTCACCTATATCTAAAAAAGAAGTGAAAAAACATTATTTATCAATTATTTGTTAACATACATATGAACGAAAAATACAATGTATATCTTGTGTCTGATTCTACGGGTGAAACATTAGATAGAATATTTTTGTCATTGAAATCTCAATTTGCAAATTTTGAATATGAAAAAAAAGAATACGCATTTGTTAGAACAGAACAACAAATAGACAAAATTATTAAAGAGTGCATAGAGCAAGAAAATTCTTTAATTTTATATACAATAGTTGAAACCAAACTTGCTAAATATATTTCAAGTCAAAGCGATAAAAATAATGTGCCCTGTTTTGGTATACTTGGAAATTTAATTTTGAGTTTCTCAAAACTTTTAAATCAGAAAGCGATACATAAACCGAGCGCTCAGCATGTATTGGATGATGATTATTATAAAAGAATAGAAGCTATTCAATTTACAATGTCGCACGACGACGGTAAAAAAGTAGATGATATTAATAATGCTGATGTTATCCTTCTTGGGGTAAGCAGGACCAGCAAAACCCCAACGTCTATTTATTTAGCTAATAGGGGATATAAAACTATAAACATACCATTAGTACTTGAACAAAATATACCCAAAGATTTAACGTCAGATATCAAAGCTTGTATTATAGGTTTAATTGCCGATCCTGAAAGGCTTGCAGACATTCGACGTAATAGAGTGGCAATTATGAATGATCATCAATTAAAGGACTATACAAACTTAGATTTTATAAAGAAAGAGGTCAACGATTCAAAAAATTTGTTTAAAAGAAATAATTGGCCCGTTATAGATGTTACAAGAAAATCTGTCGAAGAAACAGCAGCATCAATCCTGAAAATTATAGAAATAAAGAAAAATAAATGAAAATAATTTTAGCATCAAAAAGCGGTGTAAGAAAACAAATATTAGAAAAAAATAAAGTTGATTGTGAAGTTATCGTTTCTAATGTAGATGAAGATGAAATTAAAGCATCTCTTCTTCTTGAAGGAGCAGATCCATTATCGATTTCTAAAAATCTAGCAGAGATAAAATCTATAAAAGTAAGCAATAATAATCCAGACAGACTAGTATTAGGCGCAGACAGTGTTATTTCTCTAAGTAATGAATTGATTAACAAGCCAAAGACTAGAGACGAGGCTTTAGAAATTTTGAAAAAACTCAATAACTCTAAACATTATTTAATAAGCTCAGTTTGTATTTCTAAGAATGGAGCTATGATCTGGAATTATACAGACTCATCCGAATTAAAGATGAAGAATTTTTCTGAGGGACAGCTAAAAGAATATCTTAATAAAATAAATACAGAAACATTATTGGCTTATGGAGTTTATCAAGTTGAGGCTGACGGTAAAGATTTATTTGAATATATAAAAGGCGATCATAACTCAATTATGGGTTTGCCTATTGAAGAAATTATTAGCTATATTAAAGAATATAAAAAAAAATGACAAAAAAATTTGGAATTATTGGAAGCCCGATTAAACATTCTTTGTCCCCTGTTCTTCATGAGTACTGGTTTGAAAAATACAAAATTGATGCAAAATACTCGATATTTGACATTCAAAGTTCAGATTTAAAAAAAATAATAGAGAAAATCAGAAAAAAAGAAATAAGCGGTATAAATGTTACTTTACCATATAAACAAAAAATTGTTTCTCATACAGATATTCTTATAAATGATGCTGAATTAACTAGTTCTGTAAATACAGTTTATCTTGACCAAAATGAAACTATTATTGGAGAGAACACCGATGTATTTGGTTTACAAGCAGCATATTTAAAAGAGTTGGATAATATATCAAAAAAAAAAGCTCTTGTTATTGGTGCAGGAGGGGTGTCACCATCAGTAATATTATCACTTCAGAAATCCGGTATAAAAGATATTTTTATTATAAATAGAACTAAAGAGAAATGTATTTTTCTCAAAAAAAAATTTAAAGATTTAAAAATATTAGAATGGAGCAACTTGAAAGATGAGATCAGGAATTTTGATATAATAATTAACGCCACAAGTTTGGGTTTAAAAAATGGAAAAGATTTTAATTTCAATTTTGAGAATACTAGACAAAATTTGATATATATTGATACAATTTATAATCCACTAGAAACGAAAACCCTCAAATACCTTAAAGAAAAGGATATTAAAGTTTTTAATGGCTTAGATATGTTTATCTACCAAGGTCAAAAGGCATTCTATTTGTGGAATAAAATTAATCCAGAAATCGATCAAAAATTAATAGAACTTTTATTATCAAAACTAAAATGAAAAAAATTGGCATTACAGGGTCCCTAGCATCAGGAAAAACAACTGCTAGCAAAATTCTTTCTTCTGGAAAAGGCCCTCTTTTTAGTGCTGATGCAGTTGTAAAAAAGCTTTATAAAGATAAGTTTTTTAGAAGGCACATTTCAAAAAAATTTAAAATCAAAAATATTTCAAAAATAAAAAGTATAATTAAATCTAAAATTTTATTAGATAGGTCTAATATCAATAAGTTGGAAAAGATTATTCATCCTTTAGTTAGAAGTAAAATGAAAAAATTCATTCAAAAGAATAAAAAAAGAGATTTTATATTTCTTGAAATACCCTTGCTAATTGAAAGTAAATTAATGAAAAATTTTGACACAATTTTTTATATTAAAGCTAAAAAAAGTCTCCGATTGAGAAGATTTAGGCAAAAAGGGGGAAAAAAACATTTGTTCCAAGCATTGAATAATAAACAACTAAAAGATGCCTTTAAGATAAAACATTGTGATCACGTAATTGTAAATGAAGGTAATTTAAAGATATTAAAAAAAAATTTATTAGATATATTTAAAAAATATGAGTGAAATTTTTTTAGATACTGAAACTACAGGTCTATCGTTTAAAGAAGGCCATAAAATCGTAGAAATAGCTTGTGTAGAAACTAAAGAATTAATAGCAACTGGACGTGTGTTTCATAAGCTTATTAATCCTAAAAGAGACATGCCAATTGATGCATTTAAAGTACATGGTTACTCAAAAGAATTTTTAAGTGACAAGGATACATTCGATAAAATTGCGGATGAATTTTTAAATTTCGTTCAAGGTAAAAAGATTATAATTCATAACGCTCCTTTTGATTTAAGTTTTCTTAATGGAGAACTTAAAGCGATTAAAAAAAATTGCTTGGACCAAAAATTAGTCGTAGACTCTTTAGAGATAGCGAGAAATAGATTTCCTGGTACTTCCAACTCATTAGACTCTTTATGTAAAAAGTTTAACATAGACCTTTCGAAAAGAACTAAACACAATGCTTTATTAGATTGTGAGCTTTTAAGAGAAGTATACATAAACCTGCTAGACGTAAAGGAACCAAAGTTTAACTTGTCATCTAGTAATTCTTTGAACTATATAAAAAATAACAAAGGTTATTTGAAACAAGTAGTAAAAGTTTCAGACCAAGAAATTAAATTACATCAGGAATTTTTAAAAAAAGAGCTTAAAAAAAACTTTTATTAATTAATTTTAGAGTTATAAAGTTTTTTAAAATCTACTTCTTTGTTTATTTTAATATCTTTAAAACCAGAATTTTCAAATAAGCTGACAAATATTGTTCTTAGTTCACTATAGATTTGAGAAGGAACATCAACCAAAATAATCCTTTCCATTTCTTGTTTTTCTATTTTTTCATTCAAAAGTTCAATAACCGTTGAGTAAACTATTTTTGTGTCAATTTTCTCAAAGTTTTCTTTTATTGGTTTTAAATTTAGAGATGTTAAAACCTCTATTATATTTTGATTAACTTGATTGCTTTTTATGTCTATATTAATTTTGTAGTTAGATATATCTTTTGACAAAGAAAAAAATATTTTGGGATTTGGAATACAAAAATTTAGATCTTTAATATATTTTCCAATTATTTTATAATTCATCCTTATCCTTTTCGATTATTTCTCCATCAATTATTTTTCTTTCTTTACTGATTTCAGTTTTGTTTGAATTAGTTCTAAAAATAATTTTATAAAACATGCGTCTTGTTAATGGTATCAATAAAAGAAAACCAATCAGATCTGTAAAAAAACCTGGAATAATTAGCAATAAAGCTGCGAAAGCAATCGAGGCTCCTGAAATTAACTCATAGATCGGCGCTTTATTTTGATACAAATTTATTACACCTGATCTAATGGTTTCAATTCCTTGGACCCTAGCAAAATAAAGTCCAACTAAGGCAGTTAGGAAGATAAGACCTATTGTATTTAATGCACCTATTTTTCCACCAATTTTGATCATAAGAAATATCTCCACAGCTGGTATGCCAATAAAAATTATGAAAAATGTGTTCATTTGTCTGATACAAAATTATATTATTCATGTATATTTATCAAATAA
>MDTD01123749.1_pt1 | contig 11141 bp, 13 predicted proteins | sample 811221 | NCBI WGS metagenome assembly MDTD01 (sample SAMN05326646, study PRJNA326480) | marine metagenome | isolation source: seawater | place: Pacific Ocean: South West | collected 2011
AATAATTTTTTTGACAAGATTATTATATAAAATATAAATAAAACATATGTCATCTAATATAAAGATTTCACCTTCAATTTTATCAGCTGATTTTAGCAAACTAGGAGAAGAAATAATCTCATTGGACAAAGCTGGAGCTGATTATATTCACGTTGATGTAATGGATGGACACTTTGTTCCAAATATTACTATAGGCCCTGAAATTATAAAAAAATTAAGGCCTGTGACTAAAAAAACTTTTGATGTTCATTTAATGATTGAACCTGTAGATCAATATATTAAGGATTTTGCAGATGCCGGTGCAGATATCATTACATTTCATCCTGAAGCAACTCCAAACACAGAAGAAACGATTAAACTCATCAAAAAATTCAACAAAAAAGTTGGCATATCCCTGAAGCCAAAATCCGATATTAGTCTAATAGAAAAATATCTCGAGAAAATTGATTTAATATTAATTATGAGTGTAGAACCAGGATTTGCTGGTCAAAAATTTATACCTGATGTTTTACCAAAACTAAAAAAAATAAAAGAAATAATTACTAATAAAAATTTAAAAATAGATCTTGAAATAGATGGTGGTATAAATTTTGAAAATTGTAAAACCGCAATTGCTGCTGGGGCAAATGTTTTGGTTTCTGGTTCCACTATTTTTAAGCAAAATAATGGAGATTTAAGAAAAAACATTAGCTTACTGAGATCGAGTTAAACAATGATCAGTATAAAAACTGCTTATTATTATATTTTGGCAGTTAAAATAAATTTTATCAAAATTTTTAAAAAGATTTATTTTACAACAGGATTTTACAAAAAATCACTTATTACTAAAGTTCCTAGTCAATTCTTTTTTTTTCCTAATCCATTTTTAATGTCATCTTTCTCGAACTATAAAAAATTTGCGTTTCAAATCAATAACCTTGACCCTAATAAATTTTGGGATCAAAATTATTCACGTAAAGAAAAAAGGGAACTTCACAATTTTCTTTGGCTAAGTTCAATTGATCGTAAAGAGAATACCGCTACCCTTCGAAAAATTATATCTTTATGGAATAATAATAATTTAAAGTACAAATCATTAATTTGGGAATCAAGTATAATAAGTAAAAGAATAATGAGTTGGATTTTAAATGCAGATATAATTCTTAAAAATTCTAACTTTGATTTCAAAAGAAATTTTATTGAGTCAATTGTTATTCAAACGAACCATTTAAGAAAAAATTTTAAATACGAGATAGATCATCAAAAAAAAATTGAAGTAATCACTGCTCTAATTTTATCTGGGTTGGTTTTTAAAGAATATGAAGAAAATTACGAATACAGTTTGAAAGAATTAGAAAAATTAATTGAAACTTTTTTTGATGATAAAGGTTTCCCCTTAACTAGAAGTCCTAATGATTTGCTAGTTTACACAAAATATTTTTTTCTAATAAAAGAGGTAATAAAAGATGCTCAAAAGTATGTTCCAGATAGTTTAGAAAGCATGCTTGAAAAAAATTTAGAATGTTTAAAGCAATTGACTACTCCAACTAATTCACTGCCGCTGTTTAATGGCTCTGTTGAGAATGACTTAACTAACTTTTATGATTACATAAATCATTTTAAAATTAAAATTAAAAAATCTAAATTTAATTCAGGTGATATCTATATTCTTAAAAATAAAAAAGATGTTATTTATTTTGAAGCCGGAAACCCCCCTAAGAAAAATTATTCATCTAGTTATCAATCTGGTCCTTTATCTTTTGAATATTTTTTTGATGATCAGAAGATTATTACTAATAGTGGATTTGGAGTAAATATTTCTAATAAGGCAAGACTCTTGAGTAGATTTACATCCTCTCAGTCAGCTCTATGTTTAAATGATACATCAATAGTGAGGTTTGAAAAAAGTAATATGATGAATAAAGCTTATGGTTTTTTAATAAAGAGAGACTTTAAAATTTCAGACTTAGAATACAAAAATGATCCAAACAAAATACAAGTTAAGGCAAGCCATAACGCTTATTTTAAAAATTTTGGATGTATTCACGATAGATGCATTGGCATTGATAAGATTAATGACAAAGTTATCGGCCAAGACAGGCTCCGCAAAAGTATAAATTCAAACGTCAAGTATGATGTTCGATTTCATTTATATCCAGGTCTTTTGGCTGTTCAGACTATAGGTGGAAATAATTTACTTGTGCAAATAAATAAAAATAATGCTTTGTTGTTCTCTACAAATGAAAAAAACTTAAAAATTGAAAAAAGTATTTTTTTTGGGGGTCAGAAAGTGTTAGATAATTACTGTATATTAATTTCTGGAGTCATGGAAAATAATGAAAAAACTATTGACTGGGAAATAAAAAAAAAAAATATAAAATGGGTAAAATAAAAAACGCTCTCATATCAGTTTCTGATAAAGACAATCTCGGAATTGTTTTAAAAGTTTTAAAGAATAATAAAATAAATATAATTAGCTCTGGAGGAACATTTAAATCAATAAAAAAATTAGGATTTAAGTGTACAGAAGTTTCAGAATATACTGGATTTGATGAAATGTTAGATGGTAGAGTTAAAACTCTTCATCCTAAAATTCACTCTGGTATTCTTTTTGATAGAGGAAAAAAAATACACCGAAAACAAATGCAAAAAAAACAATTTGAGCCAATTGATTTGGTAATTGTTAATTTTTATCCATTTGAGTCAATGATTAAAAAGACATTAAATAAAAATAAAATTATCGAAAATATTGATATAGGTGGCCCAAGTATGGTTAGAGCAGCTGCAAAAAATTCAAAGGACGTAACAATTATTACCGATAAAAAAGATTATTTAAAATTAATAAAGGAATTAGATAAGTTTAAAGGGAGAACAAGTTTTAATTTTAGAAAGAAGATGGCTAGCAAAGCATTTGGTTTAACTGCTTATTATGATGCAGTAGTATCAGAATGGTTCAACAGGGATACTGGTATTGAATTCCCTGAAAGAAAAACTTTCTTTGGAAAAAAAATTAGTCAATTAAGATATGGTGAAAACCCACATCAGAAAAGTTCTATATATATTAATAGTCTAAAAAATGACGATATTAATTTAAAGCACATAAATGGCAAAGAATTAAGTTACAATAATTATAATGATATATTTTCCGGTCTAGATATACTTTTTTCTAATTTGAATTCTCCTTCAACAGTAATTATCAAACACGCCAATCCTTGCGGAGTATCCTCAAATAAATCTGCGTTTCAATCTTTTTTAAATGCTCAAGCTAGTGATCCTATTAGTGCTTTTGGTGGAATAGTAGCCTGTAATTATAAGATAAATAATAAAATTGCTAGAGAAATTACTAAAACATTTTTCGAAGTAATTTTGGCAAAAGGCTTTGATAACAAAGCTCTAAGAATATTAAAAAAGAAAAAAAATATGAGATTAATTGATATTTCAAATTTTAGTTATGAATCTAAAACCTCAGGAAAATTTTTTGATAATGCTTTTCTTTTACAAGAAAGAGACAATATAGTTTTTAATAAGAAAAAGTTAAGGTGCATGACAAAAAGTAAACCTTCTAGCAAAGAGCTTAAGGACATAGAATTTGCTTTTAAAGTATGCAAATATGTTAAGTCTAACGCAATAGTGATTGTTAAAGACAATTCGACGATTGGCATCGGCGCTGGGCAGCAAAATAGATTAGATAGTTGTAAAATAGCTACTCAAAAGGCAAGAAAATTTCAGCCTAAGAGTCTTGTTAACTCAATAGCTGCATCGGATGCTTTTTTTCCATTTGCTGATGGAATTAAAACTTTAATAAATGCTGGGGTAAAAACAATTGTTCAACCGGGTGGATCTATTAGAGATGCAGAGGTAATCGCGGCCGCAAATAAAGCAAAAATTAAAATGATCTTTACTGGAATAAGGCATTTCAACCATTAACTAAATATTGTCAATTTTAGCAGCAAGAATAAAATCACTTTCAGCTAGACCTTTTATAGCATGCGTTGAAATTTTAATTTTAGCATAACCCCAACCAAATGTAATATCAGGGTGATGGCCCTCAGTTTCTGCAATTTTTCCTACATTGACGATAAATTTTTCACTCTCTAGAAAATTAGAAAACTTGAAACTTTTTTCAATATAATAATTTTTATCTTTATCTTGAAGAACATCCCAACCATCTATCTTTTTTAAATATTTATGAATTTCTTTTATATCAAATGCTGGAATTCCACCTTCACAGGGTATACATTTTTTATTCGCTAAATCTTCCATAATTAATCTTTAATGATTTGGGCTATCATACCAGTTTCATAATGACCAGGAACGTTACACGCTATTTCTAATTTTGCCGATGTGCTAAATTTCCAAATAATTTCCCCTGTTTCTTTAGGTTCTAACAAAAGGCTGTTGGAGTGCTTATGCGCCATAGCGTGATCCTTTTTTGCTATTTCTTTCATTTTTTTTTTATCAATTCTATCAGCTAAAAGTATTTCGTTCTCTACCATTTTTGCCATTTCTGGTTGGTGTTTAACATGCATTTCTTTAGTAGCAATGTTATATTCATGAACGAGCTCGCCCATGTTTTTTACAATAAATTTTATAGTTTGACCTTTTTTAACTTTAATTTTATTTGGTTCGTAGTAATTATCGTACATTTTTACAGTAATAACTTTTGAAACATCTTTTGCATTTCCTTTTTCTCCAATCATTTTCATGCTGGATGCTGAACACAAAGTCGGAATTAAAATTAAGATTATTGTAAAATATTTAAGCATAATAAATCATTATCAAAAAAAATAAAAAATAAAACAGAAATATCGTCGCTATGTTATGGAGCGGGCAAAGGGACTTGAACCCTCGACCTTCTCGTTGGCAACGAGACGCTCTACCACTGAGCTATGCCCGCAAATTAATAAATAGTATAGATAATTTATTTATTAACGTAAACAGAGTAATTTTAAAGCTATTACGTGACATATTATTACAAATTGACAGTACTGAAATATTAATCTTATAATCAAGAATATGGAAAAAAAGTTCCCTAAACAAATACCTATATTTCCTCTCAGCGGTGTTATTTATTTTCCAAAAACCAACTTACCCCTTAACATCTTTGAAGACAGATATTTGGATCTAGTAAATGACTCATTCAGAAATAATAAATTAATGGGGATGGTTCAGTCTAAAAAAGAAAATAACCTAATTTATAAAGTAGGTTGTTTAGGTAAAATTAGCGACTATCAAGAGACTTCTGATGGTAGAGTTCTTATAAACTTAACTGGTATAACAAGATTTGAAATAACAAAAGAAGTTGATAACAAAAAAAAATATAGGGAATTCGAAGTTGATTACAAAAAATTTTACAAAGATATACTTGATGATGACAAAGTAGCACTGGTTTATGACAAATTAAATTTTATGGAAAAAATTAAGAGGTTCTTTGAAAAAAACGGTCTAATGATTAATTGGGAAGAGTTTGAAAAACTTGATGAGACACAAAAAATAAATACCCTGTCGATGATCGCTCCAATTTCTAATGGGGAAAAGCAAAAACTTCTTGAAACCATAAGTTTGAATGATAAAACAAATACTTTATTAAATATAATTGAGTTTTATTCTTACGAAAATTCAGATAAAAAAGAGACGATACAATAAATTTAATTTGATTTATTCATAGAATTGAAGAAATCTGAATTGTTTTTTGTATCTTTAATCTTAGATATTAAAAATTCTATCCCGTCCATTGTCCCCATAGGACTGATAATTCTTCTTAGCACATTCATTTTAGATAAATCGTCTTTAGCAAATAAAAGCTCTTCTCTTCTTGTGCCAGACCTAGTTACATCAAGCGCTGGGTAAATTCTTTTGTCAGCTACCTTTCTATCTAGTATTAACTCTGAATTTCCAGTTCCTTTAAATTCTTCAAAGATAACCTCGTCCATCCTGCTACCGGTATCTACTAATGCGGTAGATATAATTGTAAGCGAACCACCTTGCTCCACATTCCTGGCAGCACCAAAAAATCTTTTGGGTCTCTGTAGTGCATTAGCATCAACCCCACCTGTAAGAACTTTTCCAGAGCTTGGCACAACTGCGTTGTATGCTCTACCAAGTCTAGTAATTGAGTCTAATAATATTACAACATCCTTTTTATGTTCAACAAGTCTTTTGGCTTTCTCAATTACCATTTCAGCAACAGCTACGTGTCTAGATGCCGGCTCGTCAAATGTGGATGAAACGACTTCACCTTTTACTGAACGTTGCATATCAGTAACCTCTTCTGGTCTTTCATCGATAAGTAAAACCATTAAATAAATTTCTGGATGATTAGCTGTTATTGATTGAGCAATATTCTGTAAGATTATTGTTTTACCTGCTCTTGGTGGCGAAACAATCAAGGACCTTTGTCCTTTTCCAATCGGACTAACTAAATCAATAAGTCTTGCTGTATTGTCTGGTTTCTTTTCTACTTTGGTGCTCTCAACCTCTAATTTAATTCTTTTGTTAGGATAAAGTGGTGTCAAGTTATCGAAAGCTATTTTATTTCTTCCTTTTTCAGGTTCATCAAAATTAATTTTATTTACTTTTAATAGAGCAAAATATCTTTCTGCATCTTTTGGTGCTCTTACCTCTCCTTCTACAGTGTCGCCAGTTCTTAATCCAAATCTTCTGATCTGGCTAGGGCTAACATAGATATCGTCTGGACCAGGCAAATAATTTGACTCTATGGCTCTTAAAAATCCAAAACCATCTTGCAACACCTCTAAAACACCAGATGCACTAATTTGCTCATTTTTTTCTGCTAATTTTTTTAAAATTGCAAATAAAATTTCTTGTTTTCTCAATGTGCTTGGATTTTCAATGCCAAGTTTTTCTGCTTGAGCTATTAAATCAGCCGGGCTTTGTTTTTTAAGTTCTTGTAAGTTCATTTAATTGATTTATTCGAGGTAAGTAATGTAAATATATGTCTTTTTAACAAAATTTCAAGCACTATAATGGTTTAAAAATTACAACAAAAATGATGATAATAAGCAATAATGTTGGAACTTCATTAATAACTCTAAAAAATTTTGAGCTTTTTGTATTATTATCAATTTGAAAATCTTTTAGAACAGCAAGTAGATAAAAATGATATGCAGTTAGTATTATTACCAATCCAATTTTAATTTTCATCCAAAGTAAACCAAGACTTAAAATTCCCTGTGAGTGAATAAGAAGTATTCCAAAAATCCAGGACACTATCATAGCTGGGTTCATAATGTAAAAGTAAAGCCTTTTTTCCATAAGTTTGAAGGTTTCTGACTGTTCTTTATTACTTACTGTTTCTGCGTGGTATACGAAAATTCTTGGCAGATATAATAAACCGGCCATCCAAGAAATAACAGCAATTAGGTGTAGGGCTTTAAATGTTAAATATGCATTCATTTATAAATTTTTTTTCGTCAATTTTTCAAGTAAATTTATGTGATCGTCGTTGTCATTTAAACATGGGACCACATCAAAATTAACTCCTCCGGATTTTAAAAAGGTTTCTTTGCCTTGTATGGATATCTCTTCTAAAGTTTCAACACAATCAGATGAAAAGCCGGGACATATTACAAGGATATTTTTTTTGCCTTCCTTGGGCAGGCTTTCCAAAGTTTTATCAGTGTAAGGTTTTAGCCAAGCCTCGGGACCGAACCTTGATTGAAAAGTAGTTATAATCTTAATATCTCTAAATTCTTCTGAGAGTAATCTAGATGTCTTTTGACAATAACAGTGGTAAGGATCTCCTTTGTCAAAATATTTTTGTGGAATACCGTGATAGGATGCTAGAATTAAATCTGGCTTCCAATTTAATTCAGAAATTTTAATATTTAAACTATTGGAAAGAGCTTTTATATAAAGAGGGTCTGACTCGTAATGAGGAATTATTTGAAGACTAGGTTGCCACCTCATTTTCATTAAAACTCGATATACTTCGTCGCATACGGTAGCCGTTGTTGCGGCAGCGTATTGCGGGTAGAGAGGAAGAATTATTAATCTTTCACATCCAGCCTCGTGCAGTTTATGAATTTTACTTTTAATGCTAGGGTTTCCATAACGCATAGCATAATCTACAATCAGGTTAGCATTTCCGATTTTGTCTAAAAGTTTTTTTGTTTGCATAATTGTGTAATACCTGAGAGGAGACATGTCTTCCTTTTTCATCCATATTTCTTTATATGCTTTTGCCGTTTTTGACGGCCTAAAATTTAATATAAATATGTTTAAAATTATTTGCCACAAGAACGGGTTTACCTCTATAACTCTTCTGTCTGATAAAAACTCTTTGAGATATCTTCTTATGTCTAACCATTTTGTAGAATCCGGTGTTCCAAGATTGATTAACAAAACACCAGTTTTTCCAAATTTTATTTGCGGATGATCTTTGTTCATCTTTTTATTAAATTCACCTTATCTACAATTTTTTTTATAATTTCTGGATTTGTTTCTGGAAGGATACCATGACCTAAATTAAATATGTAGGGATTATTCTTAAATACCTCAAGATATTTTTCTGTTTCCTGGAGCGCCATTTTTTCATTTTTAAGAAGAAGACTTGGGTTCATGCCGCCTTGAATGCATACCTCTTTTAGATTTTTTTGAGCCCACGCTGGATCTATGTCATAGTCTATATTAATTGCGCTCGGCTTCACCTTGTCCAAAAAATTTTTATAGTTTTCTTTTAAGCCTTTAGGAAAACAGATCGCTGGAATGTCGTTATCCTTGCAAAAGTCAACAAGGCTCTTATTAGGTTGATAGCAATATTCGTTTAGGTCTTCCTCTTTAATCAGTCCGGCCCATGAATCAAATATTTGTATTATATCTGCTCCTGCTTCTTTTTGATTAATAATATGTATCTTTAAAAATTCATCAAGCTTCTTTAAAACTAATTTTATCTCGTTTTTATTCTTAATTTCTATTTTGTCTTTTGGATTATTTTGGTTTTTCAAATTATATAAATATATCAATAACGTCCAAGGAGCGCCTACAAAAGCTATTAATGACTTATTTTTCTCCAGCTTTTGTTTAGTTTTTTTTATTGTTTCGTAAACTGGATTAAGGGTTGATAAAAAAAAATTTTCTTTTGTTTCCAATAATTCATTCAAATTAAAATTAGGATTCCAAGGACCACCCTCCTTTCTAAATTCGATTGGTTGCTTAAGAGCGAAAGGTATTACTAAAATGTCTGAAAAGACAATCGCAGCATCTAAGTTAAACCTTTTTAACGGTTGTAAAGTAATCTCAGTGGCTAATTCACTGTTGAAGCATAACTTAAAAAAATTTGGATTTTGGGATCTTATTTGTCTAAATTCAGGTAAATATCTTCCTGCTTGTCTCATAAACCAGATAGGAACACAAGACGTATCTTTATTTTTTAAACAAGTTAACAATTTACTCATAAATTAAATAATATATTGATAAGAATTGTTTTTGTAATAGGTCATGTTAGTATCGACTATAATTAATTATACTTAGTTTTAAACATTTTATACCCATCAATCTTATAAAATTTGCCGTAATTTGGTTAAATGGTAGAATTATATTCACAGTTTATAGTTTTTAGGTATAAAATAATTCACATCGAATAAAATGTACTAAATATGTTAGCTATTGTGAGTAAATTATTTTCATTATTCATTTTAGATTATAAGTTTAAGTTATTCGATTATTATTAACAGGATTATGAACGAAAAATACAATGTATATCTTATTTCAGACTCAACAGGTGAAACACTTGACAGAATATTTTTATCATTACAATCGCAATTTAAAAATTTTAAGTATGAGAAAAAAGAATTCTTTTTCGTTCGGACACAACAACAAGTGGATAAAATAATAGACGAAGGAGCTAAAGGAGACAACCCTATTATACTTTATACAATAGTAGAAACTAAACTTGCAAAATATCTTTCCAAAAAAAGTGAGGGAGCCAACATCCCGTGCTTTGGTGTCCTAGGTAGTTTAATTTTGGCCTTTTCAAAATTGCTAAATCAAAAAGCTATTCACAAACCAAGCGCTCAGCATGTTTTGGACGATGATTATTATAAAAGAATAGAGGCCATACAATTTACTATGTCACATGATGATGGAAAAAAAACTGAGGACCTTTCAAACTCTGATGTTATCTTATTAGGAGTTAGCAGAACAAGTAAAACACCGACATCTATTTATCTTGCCAACAGAGGTTTTAAAACCACAAACATACCACTAGTTCCCAACCAAGAAATACCTGAAGTTTTAAAGAGTAAAAGTTTTAAATCTTGTATAATTGGACTATTTGCCGATCCAGATAGATTATCAGACATCAGAAGAAATAGGGTAGCCTTGATGCAAGAAAACAGATCGTCAAATTACACAGATATTGGCTCGATAAAGAAAGAGGTAGAAGACTCTAAAAACTTGTTCAAAAAGTACGGCTGGCCAACAATCGATGTTACAAGAAAATCAGTAGAAGAAACTGCAGCATCAATTATAAAAATAATCGAGATTAAAAAGAGCAAATGAAAATTGTTTTAGCTTCAAAAAGCGGAGTGAGAAAAGAAATTCTTAATAAACATGGGGTTGAAGCGATAGTATCCCCTTCTAATGTAGATGAAGACCAAGTTAAAGAATCACTGTTGGAGAAAGGCGCTGATCCAGAAATAATATCAAAAAATTTAGCAGAATTAAAATCAACGAAGGTAAGTTTGAGATATCCAGATCAACTCGTACTAGGAGCTGACAGTGTTATATCTCTAAACTTAAAACTTATAAACAAACCTAATTCTAGAGAAGAAGCCTACAATATTTTAAAAATGCTAAATGGGAAAAAACATAACTTAATAAGCTCAGTTTGTATTTCTAAAAATGGCTCTATGGTATGGAACTATACTGATAAATCTGAACTAAAGATGAAAAATTTATCTGACAATGATCTAAGCTCATATCTTAAAAAAATTAAGACTGAGATATTATTAGCTTATGGAGTTTATCAAATTGAGGCTGGAGGCTTGGGTTTATTTGAGTATGTAAAGGGAGATAAAGATTCTATAATGGGATTACCGATCAAACAAATTAAAGAATTTATTAATAATTACAAATTATGAAAAAAATAAAATTTGCAATAATAGGAAATCCGATATCGCATTCATTATCGCCGATTTTGC
>MDTD01145593.1_pt1 | contig 11140 bp, 13 predicted proteins | sample 811221 | NCBI WGS metagenome assembly MDTD01 (sample SAMN05326646, study PRJNA326480) | marine metagenome | isolation source: seawater | place: Pacific Ocean: South West | collected 2011
GTGTTATTGCTATCTATGTAAAATGTTTTTTTTCCTTTTTCTTGTAAGTAATTTTGATAACATTTCATACTTGCTCTATGGAAAGCAATCTTTTGTTTGTGAAAAGGATACTGCTTAAAAAATAAATACTCCTCTATTAGGTAAACATCATATTCATTTTCAATAAGGATGCTATCTTGAAAAAGTTGATGAGGAAAAATAAGGTTAATTGTTTTCATTTTTATTTTTAGTTCTTCGACAACGCTCGCTGCAGTATTTTACACTATTCCAATCCCTTTGCCATTTTTTTCTCCAATTAAAAGGACGTTGACATACTAAGCATAATTTTGTAGGTAAGTTACTCTTGTGCATCACAACTCTGGTATTTGGTGATTGCGGACATAGGGATAATCTACTATTTTTTTTAAACGGTAGTAAGAGTTAAGACCACCTACACCAACAGCATTGAAGTTGGACAAATCAATTTGTCCTTTTTCATTAACTGATTTATCAGGAACCTGTGCTAATATAATTTCTCCTATAATAAAAATACACCCATTTGGTAAAGAAATAGCTTCGATGAATTTCATGCCTATTTTCATGAACGAACAAGCTACAAAAGGAGCCCAAAAGTCATCTTTAAATTCACGTTGTAATTTCATAATGTCGAACTCTGATTGATTTTTTGGTAGTTTGGCTGAAGTGTAATGAGCCTTCCTAATAAAATCTTCAGAAATCTGATTTATGGTGTAGTAGCCTGTTTCAATGATGTTAGAGTAGGTATCTTTTCGGTTTTTTAATTGAGGACGAAATACCAATCCTAAATGAGCAGGGTTTGAGCCTAAATGCACCAAAGACGAAAAAATAGCTACGTTGTCTATATTGTGCTTAGAACGTGAACCCACTAAGTTTGCTGGCTTTATTCCTGTGATAGAATTGATTAAATTAAGACGGAATTTTCGATCTAATACTTGAAGATCATCTTTGGTGAATAGCATTGTTTCTAGTATGTGTTATAATAATTCGTTTATTTTCTTTTTTGACAAAATCGTTTTTTCGATGTCCCCATATTTTTTGTCTAGCCTTTTTAGCAGCTCCCATCAAATCAATTTTAGGTTTTGGATAATCAATCTTTAAATTTAAAAATTGTTGATCGAGGTCCGTCATTTTCCATGGCTCATGAATAAAGGCGTTGGGTACATCTTTTAGCTCCTTTACCCATTTTCGAATAAATTTACCTTCTGGATCATGATCTTTTGATTGTTTTATAGGATTGTAAATCCTAACCGTATTGATACCTGTTGTACCTGCTTGCATTTGAAATTGAGGGTAATGAATACCCGGTTCGTAGTCCAAAAACATTTGCGCTAAGTGATATACACCTTTTTTCCAGTTACAATCAAAATGATGGCAAAGCACAGAAACTAACATAGCGCGCATTCGAAAATTTATCCATCCAGTTTGTTTCAAACATCGCATAGAAGCATCTACCAGTGGAAAGCCGGTTTGTCCTTTTTTCCAAGCTTCTAAAAGTTCATTTCGATTTTCATATGAAATTTGCTCATAGCCTCTATTGATACACCTCGTTTCGTAGTCGCATTCCATCTCAAACTTTTGAATAAAATGACAATGCCATTTTAATCGACTTAATATCGCATTATAACTTCGCTTATTTTTTAAATAATTTGGATGAAATTTTATGTGTTGAAATGCTTGTTTAATACTGATGTTCCCCCAAGAAAGGTAAGGGGAAATTCGACCACAGGATTTTCTACTTTCTAATGGTTTAGAGATGAAATAGGCATAATCCTTACCCCGAACGTTAGTAAACGATTTCAAATATGCATGCGCATATTGTTCTCCAGCTTTTTGATATAATTCGGGATAGTTTTCTAACCTTTTAATATGTTGACTATCAATTGTAAAGGGATTAGATAATAATTTATCTTTAAAATAGCTGTATGTATTTTGTATGATGGGTTGATTTGCTTGCTTATACCAACTTTTATCCCATTTTGCTCGATTGTTTAGCCCCCTTATGATACCATCTTTTTGAAATTGCAGCCATTTAATATTATTTTTTTTACAATATTCAGATACATATTTGTCAATATCCCAGCTTAATCGTATTCCCGATTCTTGATATGAGAAGATATTCTTTATTTCGTATGTTTTTGATAAATAATGAAAGACATCTAAGGTGGGCGCACACATAATATGCACCCTTCTGTTGTAAATTTTCCATTGCTGATTTATATCTTTAATTGAATGATAAACAAACTGTTGATGTCTAAGTGAACTATCAGAATGACTAATCTTTTTAGGGTCAAATATATATACACATACATATTCTAACTCATGCTTTTCAGCGTGAAAAAGCGGTAGATGATCTAGCGTTCTGAGATCTCTTTTGAACCAAACAATATTGATCTCTTGCTTTACCAAATAATCTCTTTTTTGCATTTTTTCCAAAAGGAAAAAAAAGATTTATGATAGCCTGTAACACTAGAAAGATATTCTCTATTATATTCTACACCATGATAATTTGTGTTAAGAGGGTGCTCTTTGTAGGCAATTTCTCCCGCTCCAACTTTCTGTTTTAAATCCTTAAACTCTCCAACAAAAAGCTTGCAATTAGGTATGTTTTTTGATAATGCTAATGCAAATCTTAAACAATCTTGGGAAACAGGATATTTTTCGAAAACAGATGGCTCAAGTAAAAATACTCGTTGAACACTCTTATCTGCTTGCCATTTAGGATCTAAATTATAGTAGTTATAAACTAACGTATTTATGTTAGGCTGAATTTTATCAGATTTATAAAAATATATTGATGACTTGTTTTCAAAATATGTTCCTTCCTTCAATTGTAATGGTATTGATATATTACTTAGTTCATCATAGCTAACATCTAGAAAAGTATTCTTTTGTTGGCTATCAAAGAATTTATTAATATTTTCTTGATTTGCTAAATATTTTTTCGATGAATTAGTTCCAGCTACCCATTGCCAACTTAGCATATTGCTTGCTAAATCGCCATCGAGAAGATAAAAATACATCCATTTTGAAGGATGTTTCCAGTGACATTTTGCTATGTTGCAACAAAGTGATGCCAAGTACATACGCATGTGATTATGTATATAACCTGTTTGGTATAATTCGTTTATTGCTTCATCTATTGCGTCAATTGTAGTATTTGCTTCAACTACTGCCTTAGGCAAGCTGTAGCTTTCAACGTCCTCTTGCGGACTTTTAAGATCTGAAAAAATAAAATTCTGTTTATTTTTCCACACAAGTTGCCAGTAATCTCTCCAAGCTAATTCTTGAATATATTTTTCAGCTTTATCCCATGAAATTCCAGTTGATTTTATATGATTGTAAATTATTTTAGTGGAAAGAAAACCTCTAGAAATATATGGGCTTAAACGACTGACAGCTCCATTTTTATAGTTTCGAGTTGATGCATATTTTGCAGGATTAATTTTTTCTAGCAAAGAGGTAATTTGATCTATTTCAACAGGAAACATTTTATCTTTTTGAAATTTTATTATTTGAAATTGATTTTTGTCTGCTGCATTTGAACCTTTGTATATTGCTATTTCTTTTTTTTAAATGCTTACTGCTAACTCGACTATTAACACGCTTCCTCCACATTTTAAATGAACTTTCTTTTAAACTATCGCGCATTAGATTAATAACTTCTGATTCTGAAAGACCAAACTGAAACTTAATAGCCTCGAAAGGCGTCCTGTCTTCCCATGCCATTTCGATTATTCTATCAATTTGATAGATATCTAATAATTTTATGTTTCTCATGATTTATTAAAGTTGTTTAAATACATATTCCTCATTCTAAAAAATCTAGAAATAAACTTCTTATGAGATTTTATGTCTTCATAGAGTAATTTTAGAGTAAATGAGGAAAATTGAAAATCAAGTAAATTATCATTGTTTATAAAGCTTGATTGGTTGTAAAGAGATACAATAACGAATTCTTCATTTTTGAATCTAAAAAAGAAAGCCAGTCCTTTTTTTCTTAATTCGAAAACACCATAAACTAAATCTGTATATTCTTCAAAATCAATTTTATGATGATTGGGTAGCATATTAATGATTCTATATTTTGGGGACCCAAATACATTTAATTTAAATTTTTCAATCATACTTAAGCTGGAGCCAGCTATTGAATTGATTGTTTTGTGTGTTTCTTTTGGATTTTGGCTAGTCTGCAACAACATTGTATAACAAATATACAAATAAGTTATACAAAATAGTGATTAATCATTACATTTCTTTGAAGAACCATTGAGGATTCAAAAAATCAAACTCTATTTTAATTAATGATGATAGAAAGGTTGAGAAAAAATAATTACAGAATAAAGAAAAACTAACTTAAACTTTTTAAGATGTTAGTGAGAGAGTGACTGTCTCTATTTCTCCTTCTCTTTGAATAGTGCATTTGATTTCATCACCAGGGTCAAATTGAATGATTAGTTCATGTAGTTCGCTAGTTGAATTAACCTTAATACCATTTATTTCTAATATTATATCTAACGCTTTGATGCCAGCAATTTCTGCTGCACTATTGTCTAATACTTTTGAGATTAGTACGCCTTCAAGCCCGTTTAGTTTTAAATCTTTTTGCAACTGCATATTAATATCGGTAATATGTATCCCGATGTAGGCTCTTTGCACTTCTCCGTATACTTTTAAATCATTTATAATCTTTTCTACCATATTTGAAGGAATGGCAAAACCATAACCACTAAATGATCCGGTTTTAGATTGGATTGCAGTGTTTATTCCAATTAAATTACCATTAGTGTTTATAAGGGCTCCCCCTGAGTTTCCAGAATTAATTGCCGCGTCTGTTTGAATAAATGATTCTATTCCTCCATCATTTAGTAAATTAATCTTTCTAGACTTTGCACTAATAATACCGGCGGTTACAGTGGAGTTAAGATTATATGGATTTCCGATTGCTAATACCCATTCCCCAACTCTTAGATTATTTGAGTTGTCAAATTTTAAAAAAGGAAGATTTTCTTCAGAAATTTTGAGTAATGCTAAATCACTATTAGAGTCTTCTCCTAATATTTCAGCACTATATGTCCTTTTATCATTCAAAACTACCTCAATCTCCTCAGCATCATTAATGACATGTCTATTAGTTATAATATACCCATCTTCTGAGATGATAACACCTGAACCACTTGCAATATTTTCTTTTGGTTGGTTAAAAAATCTTTTCCCATAAAATGGGTCATAGTAGCGATATATTTCATTGCTAGTAAATTTAGATTTTATATGAACAACTGCTTTGATAGCATGTTCAGAAGCTTCTATAAAGTTCGGCCTATTATTTTCTTCAATATTATAACTTTTGTTGTTATCAAAATTAGATGCAAAAGAGTTATTTGACAATGTATTTTGAAGATAAAATGATAGACATACGCCTAATAAAATATATATTAAAACATTATATTTTTTCATTGTTTATATTGATTTAAATACCTTGTAATAACTAAGTTTAAGAAGAATTATTATGTATAAATGAAAAGAAACTCACTCAAATGAGTGAGTTTCTTGGTTTCTTTAGTTTCTACGTGAGCAGCAGCTAATTATTCAACAATTATTTGCATTCACATCCAAACCCTTCAGTTAATGAAATGACTTGATCATATTCTTCTTTTGTATCAAAATCATCTTCACAAACTTCTAATGAAGCTACATCATTGCCAGATGCGTCAGTTAAAGTTACATCATCTGGACAATCTGAACATTCGACACATTTGTCGGAACATCCTATTGCAATGAAACTTAATAAAAGCACATAAATAAAATAATTTTTCATAATTGATTTTAATTAAAATAATACTAAGGAAATTTAAAAAAAATAAATCAAGTAATGACACTTTTGTAGAACTAAAAAGTTCGAGATGGATTCCACTTTGGTGAGCCTGAGTGTTCTTATTTCGAACTTTTTATTTGAATTATCTACGTTTATTATTTTTCAAATATGATACTAATTATTTAATCTTTGGTTAGTCTTACACCAAAAAGAAATCTATCGCCAAAATAATAAGGATCATCCACATTTGCTGTTGAGACTTTACCACCTGAACTTGGAGCGTGAATGAATTTTCCATTTCCAATATATACGCCTACATGTGAAACTAGTCTGCTACTAGTCTTAAAAAAAACTAAATCGCCTCTTTGTAAAGATGATTTTTTGCCAATAAAGCGTCCAAGTTTTGCTACAGATTCTGCATTTAATCTACTACCGTTATACCCCACACTTTTTAATCCAATAAAAACTAAACCGGAACAATCAGTGCCAGATCTAGAGTTCCCGCCAAATTTATAAGGAACACCCATATATGACTCAACAGTATTGATAAATGTATTAATATTTGAAATAATGAATCTTGGAGGCATATTTTTATAAAATTGCTTCCATTTTTCGTGAAGACCCATTTTCTTCATCCTTGATTCAATTATACTTATTGAACTAGTATTAGAATTAATATTTGAAACTGTAGATGAGCTTGAAGAACTAGATGAGCTTGAAGAACTAGATGAGCTTGAAGAACTAGATAAGTTGGCTTTATATACCTTATTAAAGGATAATAAAGATTTATGTACCCATCCTTTTTTACTATTAGAAACATCTTTTATGAAGGCCCACTTTCCTTTTTCCTTCAGCACTATTACTTTTTTACCTTTATTTATTTGTTTTAAGATTTTACCCCCTGGATTATTTCTAACATTAGCATTTTGTATGATATATCCAATGTTTGTCTGTAAAAATTTACTTGAGACCCATCCTTTTTTATTATTTATAGGATCCTTAATGAAAGACCACTTCCCTTTGGTTTCTAAAATTACAACCTCTTTTCCTTTATCGAAAACCTTAATTATGCCCGAACTTGTTGATGGCTCCCACCTTACATTGACGTTGGTAGTTACTACGCCAGTAATATTTTGAGCTGATGAATATAAAATACCAGTAAATAATATAATTGTAAGTAATATGTTTTTCATTCTATATTAATTTAAAATTCTTGTTCCGTAAAAAAATTTATCCTTCCAATAATGTGGATCATTAATTTGACTTACTGTAACGCCATCACTTGTAGAGGAGTGAATAAACTCTCCGTTTCCAATATAAATTCCAACTGATGTAATAATTCTATTTATTTCATAAGTATCAAAAAAGAAAACTAAGTCTCCTCTTTTTAATTTATCAGGTTCGGTAATTTGTTTTCCATATCTTGCCATGTCTTGTGCAATTCTGGGAAATTGAATTTTTGAGTTTTTTGAAATTGAAACATATACCAAGGCTGATGCATCAATACCTGACTTGTCAATTCCTCCGTATTTATTAGGAGTGCCAAGAAATGAAAAAGCCGTATCAATTACATTTTCAATAATATTTTTCTTGAAATCTATTTCTTTTTCAATACCCTGACTCTTAAATTCATTGTACTTTATAATTAGTTCAGTATTATTATTTAATTTTTCAAGTAAGTTGTCATTTGAATTACAAGCTGAAAAAAAAACAAAAGCAGTTATTATTATAAATTTATTTAAGCTCATCATTTTATCAATATAAGTTATTAAGCAAATATATCTTTAAAATATAATTCATTGATAATGAACAGATGAATTAATTTTTATGAACATAAACCCACTCATTTGAGTGGGTTTATTTCGAGCTAGTATTGATTTTCAAAGCTTGATGAAAGCATTAAACTTCCATAGGAACCTCCATTAACAACACTTTAGTTCCTTTATGAACATTTATATCTAAGTTTTTTATATCCCAGATACCCATTCCATCTCTTTTATTTAATAAATGATTTTGAATAGTCGCCTTTCCTTCTATGATAAATGCATACACTCCGTTTTTTGTTGAGTTTAGTTCATAATTAATCTTTTTTTTATGAGAAAACTCTCCTAAACTGAACCAAGCATTTTGATGAATCCATACGCCATCGTCTTTACTATTTGGGGATAAAATTTGATAAAATTCATCATCCTTTTTTATCGATTGCAAAGAAAGTTGATCATACCTTGGTTTTACATTTCTTTTGTTTGGAAATAACCAGATCTGTAGCACTTTGACATCTTTTTCAAGATTAGCATTGAACTCACTATGAGTAATTCCTGTTCCAGCACTCATAACTTGGATATCACCATTTTTAATAATTGCGCCATTACCCATATTATCTTTGTGCTCTAGATCGCCCTCAAGAGGAATAGTGATAATCTCCATATTGTCGTGAGGGTGAGTTCCAAAACCTTTTCCTCCAGCGATAGTATCATCATTAAGTACTCTTAATACGCCAAAATTCATACGCTGAGGGTTACGATAATTAGCAAAGCTAAAAGTGTGGTTAACCTTAAGCCATCCGTGATCAGCACTACCTCGAGTATGAGCCTTATGAATAACAAAACTTTCATTTAATAGATCATCATTTGGCATATGATTAAAGCCAACTTGTTCAATCAGTCTGTCAAATGTAGACTCTTTGGAATTACTAGACTTTAGGGCAAAAGGAGCTGCCATGGCGGCAACTCCTGAGGCAAGCGATTTCTTTAAAAATTCTAATCTTTTCATTTTATTATAGTTTTCCTGATCGATTTGAAGCCATTGATGCAAGCTATTATTGCTTAAAAATTTCACAAATTAACACTGTACTAAAAATACAATTGCAAAAAGCGTTATTTAGTTTAGCGTGTTTAAATTGCTTTTAGGCATAAATCAAAATTAATTTTTTGTTGTTAAAGAACCAAAATACTTTATGAGAATAAAAAAAGAAGAAATAATTCCAATATGGGAGGAAAAGAAAGCTTTTAAAAAGCGGAATGCTATCTCAAAAATAAGATAGGTTCCGCTTTAATGGACCTCTCGGTCCTTATTTCTAACTTTATATTATTCTGTTATCCTTTGTACGGGCCAGTTATCTTCATATCCATGTTTCCAATTTTCTTTATATAATTCTTCATCATTTAATAAACAACCATCTAAATCATTTCTTATTTTATCTTCATCCATTTCTTGACCAATAAAAACAATTTCATTTTTTCTGTCTCCAAAAGTCTTATCCCAATCTTTTTCAATTTGATTTTGATTTTCTACAAAAGCAGAATAGTTTAATCTATCTGCTAGTTTCATACTACTCCACCAAACTCCTGCACTATCTGCTTTCAAGGATCCACCTGCTTGGCCCCATATTAATGCCTGTTTAGGCCTTGACGCCAACCAAAACAAACCCTTACTTCTTATTATTGAGTTAGGAAAATGAAATTCAACATAATTCCAAAACTTTACAGGATCAAATGGTTTTTTAGTTCTGTAAACAAATGAAGAAATGCCATATTCATCAGTTTCAGGAGTATGACTTTCTTTATTTAATTCTTCAATCCATCCAGCACTTTGTTCTGCTTCATCAAAGACGAAAAGTCTAGTATTTAATATCTCTTTAGGATCTATCTTACTATAACTTGTTTCAATAATCTTTGATGATGGGTTTAGCTTGCGAATTGCTGACTTTAAAATTCCAACATGATCTTTTGTGACTAAGTCAACCTTATTTAAAATAATAACATTTGCAAATTCAACTTGATCGACAAGAAGGTTTACAATGGTTCTATCATCACCATCAATATCTGTTAAGTTTCTATCAATTAAAGTCTCAGGGCTGCCAAAGTCATTGAAAAAATTAAATGCATCAACAACTGTAACCATCGTGTCAACATAACTAAATTTTGATAGATCAATGTTATTTTCATCATCAATGAATGAAAAAGTTTGAGCAACTGGAATAGGCTCGCTAATGCCGGTGCTTTCAATTAACAAATAATCAAATCTGTTTTCTTTTGCAAGTCGTTCAACTTCAATCATAAGATCTTCTCGAAGCGTACAACATATGCAACCATTACTCATTTCAACTAATTTCTCATCAGTTCTTGAAAGAATATTTTCATTTTTAACAACATTAGCATCTATATTTATCTCGCTCATGTCATTCACAATAACAGCAACTTTCAATCCTTTTTTGTTATGAAGTATGTGATTTAATAGAGTTGTTTTTCCTGAGCCTAAAAATCCACTTAAAACAGTAACAGGTAACTTTTTATTCATTTTAAAATAATTTTTCCTAAAACAAATTTAAAACAAAAATTAAAAACGCAAATCGTTTGCGTTTTTAATATATTTGATGATGGAACTGTGGTGAAAAATAATTATTGAATAAATAAAAACCCACTCAAACGAGTGGGTTTCTTTCTAGGTGGACCTAAGCATCCTTATTTCGAACTTTTTTTTTGAGAATTAGATATCTTATATTTTAATCAGAACATTTCCCATGAATATAAGAAGTAACTCCAGCTCTATATGCATAGCAATCATTAATATATGTATTCCCGTCGCAACTACAAACAGGGTCAGATTCTTCTGAACAGATAATAGAATCATTAATTTGAGAAGAATCGATACAATTATCATTTTTTTCACATGACATTAAAGAAAGAATAAATATAGTTATCAATAAATAATTAAAAGTTTCATAATTATTTTTTACAATATAAAAAAAGCCCTCATAAGAGGGCTTTATGGGCTTAAAATTAACAAGTATTAAAATAAATAAAGTAAGCCCATTAAACTAATAAAATGAATAAATATATTAGACCTAATAAATATAAAATCAATGGTGCAATAATATTTTTTAAAACCCTTTTCATACTGTATATTTAAGAAATAATGTTATTGTATTTTTTGAATTTTAAATTTACTTTCAAATTATTGAAGTACAATCTTCTTGTTGATACCACCAGTATTGGTCGTAATCTCTATGAAGTAAACTCCTTTAGGTTGATTGTTCATATCAACAATGTTAGTGTACTGACCTGTGAACTCTTCTAAGTTCTCAGTGTATACTACTTCTCCAATCACATTAACAACTTTTACATTAATCGTTTGTGCTTCTTCAGAAGTAAACGATACGTTAAAGATATCACGCGATGGGTTTGGATAAACCTCCAATGCAGTAACCGGTGCAGACAATCTCGCAGACGAACCTGCAACAAAGTTTGGACCAGACTCCCAAGGAGACTTCCACGTAGAACCAGTACCACAGAATGTACGGATACCCCA
>MDTD01014227.1_pt1 | contig 11139 bp, 6 predicted proteins | sample 811221 | NCBI WGS metagenome assembly MDTD01 (sample SAMN05326646, study PRJNA326480) | marine metagenome | isolation source: seawater | place: Pacific Ocean: South West | collected 2011
CAAGAGTTTATCAATCCCATCAAGAAGACCCCGAGCGCGCTTCTGACCGTCGGATTCATCGGCGGAGCAATTCTCTCGCTCTTTGCCGTCTGGGGCTACTCCGCCTTCTCCGGCCAGGACGCCGACGTGGTTGCAAACCAGGACAAACCGATTCTGATTCAAGCCAACTCGGTGCAGGATTCCAGCGATGCCAATACCCCGGTAATCTCCAAAAACGTAGACCCAACCGCTCCCCTGGAGCCTATTTGCAAGAGCTACGAGGTTAAGTCAGGCGATACCCTGGTATCCATCGCTCTGAAGAATTACCGCAAGGTAACGCCCCGCCTGATCGACTCCATCGTGGAACAGAACAATCTCAAGAACGCAGATACCCTGGGTCTTGGTCAGAAACTGAGCCTGCCTACCTATCATCCTTCCAATGCTAGATTAGCGGCGACAAAATCCGCCCAGATTAATTGACGACAAAAAACAATTCAGTTCAAGAAGCGGAAAGTTCAACCGGTGAATTGAAGACTGTCCTGAGTGTCTTCGAGAAGATCAAAGAGAAGATGCCCCGCTATGAAAGCAGGGAGTCTCAAATTCACCTGGGTGAGTCCATCCAGTACTGCTTCAAATCCGGGAAAACAGGGATCTTCGAGGCCGGCACAGGTATCGGAAAGAGTCTCGCGGCTCTGGTGCCAGCGGCTTTGACCGACAAAAAGGTGGTGGTCTCCACCGCCACCATATCCCTGCAGGAACAATACATAAAGAAAGACCTGCCCCTGATCAAAGAGGTGGTCTCCAACCAGCTGAGAATTGCCCTGATGAAAGGTCGGGGAAACTATGTGGGATTGAGACGCTTTCAAGATCACATGCGGGAAGAAGCCGTGGACCAGGACATTGTGGACTGGATAGATTCCACCATGGAAGGTGACATCTCAGAGCTGGAGTATGTGCCCCATTTTGAAACCTGGCAGGAGATCAATTCCAGTAAAGACGACTGCTTGAGAAACCGCTGTCCAAGCTTCAACGACTGCTTCTATTTTGATGCAAGAAGAAGGGCGGAGACAGCCGACATTCTCGTGGTCAACCACGCTCTGCTCCTGGCTGACGCCGTATCCATGGGAAAAATCCTGCCAAAATATGATCTTTTGATAGTGGATGAAGCCCATCATTTAAGGGACATAGCCACTGAAGCGTTCAGCTCATCAATCAGCACCGGCGGTATCAAAAGGTTGGTATCAAGGGCCCAGAGAAAAGTAAGCGCACCGGTCACCTTAATCGACCATATACTGAGAGATTCCACCGACTTTTTTCAGCATCTCAACGATCAGATGCAGTACAAAAAGCTGCGATTGCAAAAAGCTCTGGATTCGGCAAAACCATTGTTGTCTTCCCTGGAAGAGCTGAAAGACTGGTTGGACCGACAGACCTTTGAAGACATTCTCGATGTGGACATGGCCCGGGATAAGATTAAGCTCAAAGCAAAGGCGATCATAGGCACGATAGAAGGCTACCAACACTGTCTCAGCCTGATTTCGGAGCCGAGCCTGGATTGGGTTGTATGGGCAGAGAAACAGGACTTCGCCGGTCAGCGCATAAAAGTAACCGCTGCTCCCCTGGATGTCTCTGAGCAGATTCACGACTTTGTCTTGAAAAAACCGGGATTGGAGTCAGCTATTTTTATGTCGGCGACGCTGGCCACTGACACTGAAGACCCATTTCACTATTTCAAAAAGAACACCGGCGTCTCTGGGAAAGTGGTGCAGGACAAGTTCCCCTCTCCTTTCAACTTCCAAGAGCAGTCTTTGCTTTATCTGCCCAAAGGAATGCCGGATCCCAATTCACCACAATATCTTCCAGTCATAGCGGATCGAATCGAAGAATTGCTAGAGATAACAAAAGGCAGAGCCTTCGTACTTTTCACCAGTCGCTACGCCCTGAACAAGGTGTTTGAGATGGTATCGGATAGACTACCATTTGAAGCCAAAAGACAAGGTGAAATGCCTCGAAACAAATTGGTGGAATGGTTTAAAAAGACACCTAATTCGGTACTATTCGGAACCGCCTCTTTCTGGGAAGGCGTGTCGGTGGATGGCGAGTCTCTCAGCTGCGTTATCATCGACAGAATTCCATTTCAAGTACCGGATGACCCGGTCTATGAAGCTCGCTGTGAGCGAATGCAAGCCAACCAGGACGAAAACTGGTTTATGGATTTTGCCCTTCCCCATGCCATTACCAGGTTGAAACAGGGAGTCGGAAGATTGATCCGCACCCAGGAAGACATGGGAATGGTTTCAATCCTTGATCCAAGGCTGACAGGCAAATTTTATGGCAAAAGAATGATCCGTTGCCTGCCACCGATGAAATTGGTGCACGGCATCGACACTGTGGAAGATTTCTTCCAGGCTATCGACAGCGATAAAAGTGAACAGCCTTAAGTAGTCTCAATATCGTCTTCGGCATTTTCCTGATCATCGGTGGTTCTTACAACACACAGATTGGAAGGCAAATTGTTGACCAGGTAGTTCAAAATCGGATCTTTCTGGCCAAGGATAAAGCCCCTGTCATCGGGATGACAGGCTCCGGCAAAAAGCATATCCACGTCATGCTCCTCAGCGGCCTTAACGATTCCGTCGGCAACTTTACCGGTGCGAATCTCGCCCCGTACATTGATACCCCGCGCTTTTAAGTCTTCGACGATTTTAGAGATATGCTCTTCCGCTTTATTATGGGGTCTCTCAGAAGAGATCAACTGGGCGACCACACCCACCTTTTCGGGGTCGGGAAGCACTCTCAAAACAATCAGTTCAGCCCCCATGCCAAGGGCATGAGCGGCAGCCACGCCGATCACATTTTCGCTCTTCTTGGGACTTGTTATAGCCACCATATACTTCATCAGACGCTCCTTTATAAGGCTCTCTAAAGGGTGAAAGTATGTCTAAACGGGCCAGACTAACCTGAGTAAGAATAGACTGACAGCGGCAAGAATGAACGCTATGGGCAATGTCAAAATCCAGGCGAGCAATATAAGCTTGAGAGTCTTTGGATTAAGTTTGTCCTTGCCGTGCACAGGAATTGTACCACCCGCCACAGCCGAGCTGAGCGTGTGGGTGGTGCTCACCGGCGCGCCGATATGGGATGCGACCAGAATGATCAATGAAGTACTCATGGAGGCGCCGAAGCCCTGGGAATGACTCAATTTTTCCCTGCTTATCTTAGTACCGACGGTGCGGATCACTCTCCACCCTCCGATGATCGTTCCGGCACCGATGGCCGTGGCAGCAGACACCATCACCCAGAGAGGCACTTCGTTGATGTGATACCCGAACTGGCTGAAGTGGGTAGCTAAAATAAGGGTAATAATCCCCATGGTTTTCTGACCGTCATTACTTCCGTGGCTGAAGCTTACCGATGCGCTGGAGAAGATATGCAGCCAGCGCATGATAGGCTTCTGCTCTTTTCTGCTCACATCCTCTTTCTCTTTGGAAAGTTTCAGAGCCAACCAGGTAGCCAGGGCTCCGCCACCGAATCCTACAAGCGGGGAAATAAGCAGAGCTAGAAAGACCTTGTTCAACTCATGCCAGCTGACACCGTCCATACCGGCGGCGGTAACTCCCGCTCCGAAAAGGCTGCCTATAAGACAGTGGGAAGAGCTAACCGGAATTCCGTACCACCAGGTGACTAGATTCCAGATCAAGGCTGCCACCAGAACAGCAACCACCACCGGCAATGATACCGATTCGGCAGGTATGATCTTGGTGATAACCTGGGCGACCGCGGTTCCGACAACTACCGCCCCGAGAAAATTGAGCAGACCGCTCATCACAATCGCCACGGACGGCTTCAAAGCTTTTGTATAAATCACTGTCGCCACGGCGTTTGCGGTATCATGAAAGCCGTTTACGAAGTCAAAACCAAGGGCAAGTACAATGGCGACTACTGCGATAATTGTTTCCGGAGACATAGTAATTTAAGTACCTGGAATTACAGGAGATCGGGTTGCCTGAGCTTAGGTAAAATTAGCAACTTGAGGGTTAAGGAGACCTTAACCGAGCTTCCTATATAGCGGATAAGTTTACACAATTAAGCACCGTCATACCTTGCAAAGAAGGAGACCAGATTGTCCCAAGGAAATGACCTTCCCGACAAATCAGAACCAGCCTCCCTCAACGAGGAGAGATTAGATTCTGAAAAAAAGAATAGAGAGTATCGCGAAGCCCAGGACAAGAACGCAGATAGTTTCAAGTCATTCTCCGAGGGCATGGCCACTGTTGACAAGTTCATGATCACCGGTCTTGAAGGGGAAGAGACCGAGACCGATTTGAAGTCTGACTCTTTTCAGTCTTTTTCTGATGGACTCGATGCTGTGGACAAATTTGAAATCACAGCCCGGGACAGGGATTCTGAGAACGCGCAGAAAGATGAGATAACCCTTGAAATCGGCTTAATACAGTATCTGAGCCGATGGAGCCCTGAATCTGGAAATCTCCTTGGTTGCACAAAAACCCTGGAGAATTCCAGGACTATAAGTGAGCTGGTCGAGAGACTCTATCGCTTAGCCTGGAAAGATGAAATTACAATATGCCTGCACAAGACTGAATATCCATGCGAGTATGATCCGCTGCGCCACAGGATACATCTGGATTTAACTAGAAATGAAGAAGAGCAATTAGTGGATCTGACCCACCAGCTCTACCACAGCGTGCATCGATATTTGGACAAGCTCTACGGCGATGGTCCTGTCTCGCTAGAAACTTTCACCGACACTTTTCTCTGGGCGGAGGCCGGAGCGCTTCTGGCGGAGCTAAATGTCAGGATGGAGCTGGGATTGAAAAACACCGCTGAAACAGGTTTTAAGCTCCCAGTAAAAGATGGTGAAAGCACTGCGCTTAAAGATGCTTTCATCGAGCCGATTCTAAAGGTTGGAGGAGCAAAAGCACTGCGAGACAAGCTGGAGCGCTCTATCAAACGAGATGACTTTCAAAACAAAAACCTCTATTGCAAAAGCCTGGAAACACACCACAGGCTTTATTTAGATGACTTTGAAAAGATGAAAGCTACAGCCCAATCCCTGATCACAGAGAGTATAAAAGCAGGCTTGCCTCCAGGAAAGATTTAAAAACAAGCTGTTTTTGATTCGGTATTAAATCCGGTAGTCTTTTGGCACCAGATAAAGAATTATTAGTGGTGTCTTACTTCCAGGGGATCTAAGATCATCGGGTCGGCATAGACCCAGAGATCACCCGGACGCCATTGCAAAGGCTGTTTGGTACGATATCTGTAAACCAGAAGCTGCTGAATTATTCTTCTAGCGGATGGATTGCTCTCACCACGCCTGTCGTTGGCAAGACGAGTTCTCAGTTGAATAGCTTCCCGTTTTGTCCAACAATAAGCCGGCCCCGGGTTCGTTCCCCGCGAGCGACAGAGAATTGCTATTTTTCCTGATGGCTGTGGCCAACCTAAAACAAAATAATCATCGTACATAACCCCAATATGATAGTTCATGTTTCGAAAAAATCCAGCCCATAATGACACTAAAGGATAAAAATAAAGGCTGGATATAAAGGCTAGAAATGAATTCTCCCGATCACATAGTCATCTTTCATCCCGCCGCCATTGGCGACTCAATGCTCGCAACGCCGGTCGCTACTACCCTGAGAAAAAACTTTCCTGATACAAAAATCACTTCCTGGTCCCATGAAAGTCTCAAATCCATACTGCTTGACTTTTGTCCGGCCATCGATAATTTCCAGGCTTATAACAAGAAAGCGAGTCTGATAAGCCAGATAAGAAGCCTGAGGAAGCTGAAGGCGGATCTATTTGTGGACCTCTCAAACTCACTGAGAGGGCGAATCATGGGCATTTTTTCCGGCGCGAAAACTCTCACCTACAAGAAGCAAAAATCAGATACCACTGCCACCATGCATGCTGTCGACAATTTTGTAGCCACTATTCAAGAAGTATGCGTGGATAAACCGGATAACCTGTTTCCCACACTCTATCCCAGTGATGCCCATCTAGAAAATCTCAAAAAATACGCCCTTGCATCCGGTACCAAAACATACATAGGTATCGTACCCGGTGTCGGCAAGTTCAGACCTCACAGGGGTTGGCCCCAGAAGAGCTGGCTAAAACTACTGGAGCATTTCGCCCCCTCAACAGATATCGAATGCATACTCATTGGCGGTCCGGAAGAAAGTGAGCTGGGAGAGAGACTAAAAGCAGAGGCACCAGGAGCAGTGGTGGATCTCTGCGGAAAAATAAATCTGGAAGACACTGCTTCGGTTCTCAGGCTCTGCTCACTTGTAGTTTCCGGCGATACCGGTCCGGCGCACATAGCCAGGGCTGTCGGAACCCAGGTAGTCGGTCTCTACGGACCTACCCTGCTGGCAAGAAGTGGTCCCTACGGCAATGAACATCTGAGCCTCTCAAATACTGCCGAATGCTCCTGCCAATCCAAGAAAGTCTGCTCTTTCAAACAAAGCCCCACGGCTGGAAAATGTATGGAAGCTATCGAAGTCAAAGAAGTAATTGAGAGAATAGAGAAAATACTTGCTGTGGACAGACAATCAAGTACTTGATACGAAAACGAACTAGTATTTAGATTGCTGCGATAAATGCAGGGCGCGGGGGCTCACCAAGGTTGTTCTTGGTTTCCACTTTCTCCGCGTTGCTTCTATAAAGCTCGATTCGTGTTTTCCAATTTCTGTTGAAATCTTCGTAAGCCATCTCTTTGACAATGTCAGATGGCAGATTTATAACCATTGAGGAAGTGACACCACTCAGGGCATAGGTTGTGCGAACCGATTTGCCGCCCTGGAACTGATAGTTGGCGATTGTCTTCCACTCTTTGCCGGACTTGATTTGCAAGTTGATGGAAAAAGCGTGAGCCTCGCCGCCCAGAGCAATCTCACTCACTCTGCAGCTATCGGAGAAGGAGACAATATTCAGTTCGCTGGTCAATACGGTCTTCGCTTCAATGGCTCTCTTTTCACCTCTGGCAATTCCTTCTTGCTGGCAAAACGCCTCAATCTCTCTTGCGTCTGGCATTAAGAGGAACTGTCCGGGCACCAGGGCTTCGCAGGGGATGCCGAACGCATCAAGACGTGTGGTGAGTCCATTTACTTTAGCTATCAATTTCCAGAATCTGGTATCACCAAGCTCAGGTCTCTTGGTAGCAATACTAAGAATGGTATCGCCGGCTTCCACCGCGTGAAAAGCTCGCTTAGAGAAGCTGCCCACTGATTCCGGACACTCTTTGAGACCCACGGACTCTCTACCGCCTGCGAATCTCACTCTGTCGATTACAACCGCGAGGGGACCGCTCTCACTATTCTCTGCTGTGGAGATAGCACCCTGGTCAACGCTCTCTTCCATCTTGCGAGGACGGTAATGCTCGACCACTTCCTGGTGCAATCTGGCCAGTACCTGGTCCGGTGTACCGGCCTGATCGGATACTTGAACGGCTTCTGCAATAACCAGGTTGCCCGAAGGAGAAAGCTGAATATTGGTGGCATCGAAACGGCGGGGAGCGACTTCAGCATCTTTGAAGAAGTTCTTGCGGAACACTTTCATTTCGTAACGACTGGGAAGCCAGAGGACTTGAGAAGGATAGACAAAGGGTACTTTCGAGCCGTTGTGTAAACGATAAACAACTTCGCTACGGTTGATTGTGATCAAGAGGTCGGCATATCTAGCGTCACCAAGTCTTGTTTCGCAAATAGATTCGATTGTGTCTCCAGGAACTACCACGTACTGGACTCTGGAAGACTTACCTTCTTTATCTAGGGTCTGTACATACCATTCTTCATCGTCATCTTCATCGAGATTAACTTCGATTCCGAGACCTTCCACAAATTTCAGAGCCGCTCTCAAGCCAGGGAAGTAGAGGACCTGACCATTGTGAGTCAGTTTGATGTAACCGTTCTCATAGGTCATGCCTTCAGGAAGAGGCTCACCATACTTCACCGCAGCAATCAAACCGGATGCGGTATTAGGATTGACTACGGTTTTTGCGGTCTGAATAATATTCTCAACGCTGCGAACTGTTGTCACTTCATTCTTGACAGTGTTCTCGATTTTGTTTGTGGCGTTTGTAGCAATCGTTCCATCAGCTTTGATAACGATGGAAGCAGCATCACCTTTGCCGGCTCCGTGGGCGAGGCCTGCGGCATGCGCACCACTTGTAATGTGCACGGATTGAGTGTTAGCGTGGACGGACTTAACGGTGCCGCTCAGATCGAATTTTGCGTTACCGTGACGACCATCGAGGCTAACGTTCAATGACTTGAACTCACCCCAGGTAGTACCAGATACAAAGTCCGATTTAATTGTTGATACTACTGCGAAATTTGCCTCGGCAACGGAAGCTCTTCTACCGTCTACCTTGACACTACCAAGAATATGAGGAATCTTCACTTCGCCGGAAGCAACCGCCAGCTCACCACCATTACCAGTGGTACCGCTGAAATTGAGACTGCCTTTCACAGCATTGTTGACATTACTGTGAAGCTTGACGCTGTTGTCGATGATGGAACCGGTCAGAGCTGTTTCCACTTTGCTATTCAGGTTACCGACTGTCGCTTTGACAACCTGGACGGAAGACTCAACTTGTCCTTTTCCATCCAGGGAGACAACGGCTCTCGATTGATGGGAGCCAAGATTTAGCGCTTTCCTTCCAGACTCGGTTACTGCCGCGGCATCGGAAACCTGCTTGATTATGGAGTAGTCGAAAGCAGAAGCGCTTCTGGAATTTCCTTTCAGGGAACCGATGGATTCTATGACAGTAGCGTCATTGAGGGTTGCGGACTTGGAGGAGTTTGTGGGTAGAATGAGCGATCTCAGGTCGGAAGCTCCGTCGAGCACGTTGGACTGGCGAGCGAAAGACTGCGAACCGGAAACCTGTTCTCTCACTCTTGGGACAAAGTCGGTTGATACGGAGTCGATGGCGCTCTGGCTATAACCACGGGCATAGTAGTTCTTATTGGATTCGATCAGATTGTCGACTCCATTGTCACTTTTCAGATCAGCTATGAAACTAACAGGCTGAGAAATGACTCTATCATCTACTCTGTCGATTTTTTCGACGCCGGCACCGGGCTTGTCCTGAACAATATTGCCTGTTCCGTTATAAGCACCATCAACAGCTTTGCTCGCTGCCGGAATGCTATCGACCTGATTTGAAGACTCGATAACCTCGGCTTTAACAACAGGAGAATTCTTGATCATTTCACTGATGGTTGCAACAGAGGAATGGGGCTGATCGACACCGGTACGAACATCAACCTTGCCTGCGGAGCCGATAACGTCATCTCTAATCACTCTGGTCATTGTTTGAGCAAGAGTTGTGACATCAGAGACAGGACCACGATCCTCGCCACCATAGGCGGTAACCATGTTGCTCGCTAGAACAGGATTGCTCTCGATAGCTTTGATCAGATCGCTGCGGCTTCTCATATCGGCGGTATCAACTCGACCGGACTCTCTTTCGGTGGCGCTGAGGGCGGCGAAATCCTGAGTGGTTAGAATCCGTTCGGGAACAACTATTTTGTGCTCCGGAGCAGCAGCTATAACAGGAGCCTCAGCCAGTCTGACCTCTACTCCGTCACCGGCAACGTCGAGTTTCTTATTAGAAGGAACTTCGTTGGCTCTGACATTAGCAAGGAAGTCAACCACACCAGGTTTAACAGGAGGAACTGCTTCAACGGGAGCATCGAGACCGCGCTCGCCATGATGAAGACCGCTATCCACCACCAAAGTACCATGGTCAGGTCTAGCCGCCAGTACAGGAGGCAGGCTCTCAATCTTTCTAAAACCGGCAAGCTCGGTGCGTCTTTCCGCAACGGTCTCATTTGCGGCCACATCGCCGATTACTCTCGTGTCCAATCTTTCAGGGGCGGTTACAATTTCTCCCAGACTAACAGGCTGTCTTTCGATGGCGGCGATCAGATCCTTACGATCATGTATGTTGGCGGTATCGATAACCGCTTTGACTTCTGGTCTGGCGAGAACTGCTGTCTCCGATGCCAGGAAGGATTTGTCTCCGTTTACAACCAGGGTTGCAGGCTCCACTTCGGATTTGCCTCTTATACTGTAGAAAGTTTCCGGCTCAGCTCTTCCGGGAGCATCGAGACTCTTATTGGAATCAACTTCAACATCTCTCACATGCTTCAAGAAGTCGGTGGCACCGGCTGTGGTTCTCTCCAGGGGAACCTCGGCTCCAACTCTTACAGGCTCTACTCTTTCGGTAAGCGCGGTTTCGACCCGTACTCTTGCCAGATGCTCGGTGGCAGGTACGTCACCAAGGCTGGTTACGCTAACAGATTCAGGAGCAAAAGAGATCTCTTTTGCGATAACCGGTCTCTTCTCTACTGCAGCAACAAACTCTTCACGGCTGCGAATATTTGTGGTGTCAAGCTCTGCGCGGACTTCCGGTCTATCGAGCACCATGGTCTCGGTGGCGAGGAAGGCACGATCGCCGCGCACCAGGGTAGGTGCATCCTCTCCTCTTATGGAGAAGAAGGTCTTAGGAAGAGCCTCTCCCACAGGATCAAGCTTCTTGTTCTCAGGCACTTCGGTGGTTCTTACATTGGTAAGAAAGTCGGTGGCGGCAGCGGCGGTTCTATCCAATACAGGAAGAGTAGCATCGCCCTCTTTAGGTTGTTCGAGAGGAGCTTCAATGCGATTGGTGGTAACAACAGAAACAGGTGCTTCCACTCTATCTGTTGAGATAACAGTTACAGGAGCCTTTACTACATCCATATTAAGGATTGGAGCAGGCACTTCATTTGCGCCGGAAACGGTCTTAACTTCAGGAGCATCATCAAGAACGAACTGGGAAGTGAGAGCGATTGTTTCGTTTTTTCTAGCTTCCACGGCTTTACCGAGACCGGCGAGTGCAGGAGGTAGAGCACTCTCGGAATCTACCGCGGCAACAGGTCCGACTTCAGGCTTGCTCTCCACCGGGGGAAGAACAGGTTTGGAATCGCCGGAAGTACCGGGAGTATGCGCTAGAGCGCTCAGGGCTGGCGGAAGATTACCGTCGACTGCGGCTACAGAGACATCAGAATCGACTGCTGCCACTGCGCCACCATCTTTTACACCGTCTTTTCTAGGACCGGCAACCGGTTCAAGTCTTACCGGCTCAGCCTCGCTGGA
>MDTD01027649.1_pt1 | contig 11139 bp, 8 predicted proteins | sample 811221 | NCBI WGS metagenome assembly MDTD01 (sample SAMN05326646, study PRJNA326480) | marine metagenome | isolation source: seawater | place: Pacific Ocean: South West | collected 2011
TGCTGGGAAATCGTCATTCGAGGACAGGGAAGACTGCAACGATTTCTCGATTGGAGTCGAGCTGGAGGGAACGGACCGTGATCCATTCAGTGACAGACAATATATGGCTTTAACCGACATCACCCTCGACCTCTTGGCTACTTACTCGAGTTTGACTGCGGCGCGTATCGTAGGTCATAGTGACATTGCGCCGGGGAGGAAAAGTGATCCCGGGCCATGCTTTGATTGGGAAAGATACAAACGCTCTCTTAGCGCTCAGAATACAACACGCTGATTTACTTAAATGAAATTTCTGGTCATTTTGATCTGTCTGGCAGTCAATTACCTCTGGTCGAAGCATTCAGATCGGTTTGATGATTCCTGGATTTCTCATATAAGCCGTCTGGCTGACTTAACTTTTTCTCGTTTTGATCGTAATCGAAAGCTGCCTTGGATAGCGCCAATTGTCTCGGTTTATGTATTTGTGCTCTTGCTACTTTTCGTTCTGTTACAGCTCGCTAGCGATTTTCTTTTTGGATTCGCAACAATGCTGGTTCATATCTGCGTGCTATTGGTTGCTCTCGATAGAACGCAGCCGGGGAAGCTGGTGAGTGAATTTCTTAGACACTGGCTTCATGGTGATTCGCAAGCTATCTTCAACTTCCTCCGTGAGAAAGGGCTAAATACGGAAGAACGTGACTTCCAGTCAGACTCCGAACTTTTAAACTTTTTCAAAGAGCAACTTATTTATCGTTGCTTTAAGAATATTTTCGTCATGCTGTTCAGCTATTTGCTGGCAGGCGCCTTTGGTGTGCTTTTTGCTTATGCCAGTTATCGACTACGCAGCATTTATGAGAAAAACCATCACATCGAGCGTGTCAAGTCGATTGATAAGATGATTCTTGTGCTGGAGTGGTTCCCGGTTCGCCTTTTGGCTTTGACTTTTTCTCTTGTCGGTAATTTCGTGCTGTGTTTTGAAAAACTTCAGCCGAGGTTGGTGGATTTCAATCAAAGGTCGAGCTCTGCCGATCTTTACGAATACGCCGTCTGTGCGGCATCTGAGATGGCCGTGTTTAACTCGAAAATCGACGAGCGCTCGCTTGTAGACCTTGACCCGGCTGTTGATGAAAGTGAGTGTGTTGGTCATGCTGGAGATCTCGAGGCAGTGCAGGCTCTTCTTGAGCGCAGCCAGGCGATCTGGCTTGCGGGTTTGGCCCTTCTCACCTTAGTGAACTTGCAGATTTTTTGAAGTGTCACTGCAATCACAGTAACAATTTAAAGCGGTCTGGTAGAGGCAATATTTTGTAGTTTTCAAGCAAATTATTGACTGTCTTTTGCGTGCGCAGTGGCCTGTACTCATGTTTCTTACTTCATAAATTGTTGATATAAATAGAAAAATAGTCATGAGATAGTTTTCATGACCCGCTCCATATTATGTAGTATTACTACATAATAGGGCATATTTTCATGGAAACGGATGGAATATTGAGGTAAGATTTCACAGATTTGTAATTTATTTACATATCGCATGGACATCGCAAGCGGCCGAAAGACCACACAGGATGCAGTACATGACACAACAAAACGACGCGAATCCAGAAGAAACCAAAGAATGGTTGGACGCGCTTCAGTCGGTAGTTGATGAGGAGGGCATCGACAGGGCGCACTTTCTAATCGGCAAACTGAACGATACTGCCATTCGCATGGGACGATATGTCCCAGTCACCTCGGTGGTAACCCCTTATAGCAATACGATTGCACCCCGCGACGAAGAACGCATGCCCGGCGACATGTTTATGGAGCGGCAAATCAGAGCAATCGTGCGCTGGAATGCGTTGGCGATGGTCATGCGGGCTAATCAGCGTGACGGCAGCATCGGCGGTCACATTTCCACATTTGCTTCCGCTGCCACACTATACGACGTCGGATTTAACTACTTTTTCAAAGGGCCAAGTGAGAATGATGAAGGAGATCTGATCTATTATCAGGGCCACTCATCTCCGGGCATATATGCGAGGTCTTTTGTTGAGGGTCGACTGGATGAGACGCAGCTGGACAATTTTCGCAATGAAGTTAAGGGTAATGGTTTATCATCGTATCCACATCCCTGGTTAATGCCAGATTACTGGCAGTTCCCGACGGTTTCCATGGGGCTTGGACCAATACAGGCGATCTATCAGGCCCACCTGATGAAATACCTAACCAACCGGGGACTATTGGTCAACAGTGATCGCAAAATCTGGGCATTTTTGGGCGATGGAGAAATGGATGAACCCGAATCGCTGGGTGCGATTGGCAAGGCAGGACGAGAGCGCCTCGACAACCTGATTTTTGTGATCAACTGCAATTTGCAGCGCCTCGATGGCCCGGTTCGAGGGAACGGGAAAATCATTCAGGAGCTAGAAGGAATTTTCAGAGGTGCTGGCTGGAATGTGATCAAGGTCGTTTGGGGCAGACACTGGGATCCGCTTCTGCAGGCAGACAAAGATGGTATTTTGCAGGCGCGGATGGATGAGGTGGTTGACGGCGAATATCAGAACTATGCAAGTCGAGGTGGTGCGTACACCCGAGAGCACTTCTTCGGGAACAGCGCCGAACTTCTCAAGATGGTAGAGCATCTCTCGGACGAGGATATCATGGCCCTCAACCGAGGAGGTCACGATCCATATAAAGTCTACGCCGCCTACGCTGAGGCTGTAAAAACTCGCGGCAAGCCCACTGTCATTCTCGCAAAAACCGTCAAGGGTTATGCCTTTGGTGGAGGAGCGGAAGCTCAGAATGCAACGCACTCGGTAAAGAAACTGGATATCGAAGCGCTGAAGAGATTCCGGGATCGTTTCGGTATCCCAATCGACGATTCGAAGCTTGATGAGGTGCCGTATTATCGGCCAGCCGAGGACAGTCTCGAGTTGCGCTACATGCGGAAGATGCGTGAAAAACTCGGTGGATCTCTGCCGCAGCGTCGAGCGCTGGGTCAATCTCTGAAAGCTCCACCGCTAAAAATCTTTGACGCTCAGTTAAAGGGTAGTGGGAAGCGTGAGCAGTCCACGACTATGGCTTTCGTTAGGATGCTGAATGCACTTTGCAAAGATCAGGAGATTGGGGAAAAAGTCGTACCAATCGTGCCAGACGAGGCGCGTACCTTCGGCATGGAAGGCATGTTTCGACAAATGGGCATCTACTCTGCGATGGGGCAACTCTACGATCCTGCAGATTCCAATCAGGTCATGTACTACCGCGAAGACGAAAAAGGCCAGATGCTGGAAGAAGGAATTTCAGAGTCGGGCGCATTTTCTGCGTGGCTCGCTGCGGCGACTTCATACAGCACAAATAATTGCCCGCTAATTCCTTTTTACATCTACTATTCCATGTTCGGCTTTCAGCGAGTTGGGGATCTCAGCTGGGCGGCTGGCGACTCCCAGGCCCGCGGCTTCCTTATCGGCGCAACCGCTGGCAGAACGACACTTAATGGAGAGGGGCTTCAGCATCAGGATGGCCACAGTCACCTGTTGGCATCAACCATTCCGAATTGTGTAACTTATGATCCAACTTATGCCTATGAGTTGGCAGTAATCATTCAAGACGGGCTCTGCCGGATGTATCAAGAGCAGGAGTCGGTATACTACTATATCACCACAATGAATGAGAATTATACCCAACCCGAGATGCCGGCTGGCTGTGAGCAGGGAATAATAAGAGGGATGTACCTGCTGGAAGATGGTGGCTCAAAAGCTTACAAGGTTACTAAACCGATCAGTAAAGATTTGCATCTGCGACTGTTGGGTAGCGGTACGATTCTGCGGGAGGCTCGCAAGGCTGCAGAAATACTCAGAAAAGACTACTCAGTGCTGGTCGATGTCTGGAGTGTTACCAGCTATAACGAACTCCGCCGGGAAGCGCTGGCGGTGAGCCGTGAAAGTATGCTCAACCCGTCCAAAAAGGCAAAGCTGCCCTTTGTTACGGAGCAACTCAGTAAACGGTCAGGCCCGGTAATTTCTACTACAGACTATATGAGGTTGTACTCTGATCAGATTCGGGAGTTTGTCCCGGATTCTTTCCGGGTGCTTGGAACTGATGGGTTTGGCCGTAGCGACAGTCGTGAGCAGCTGCGTCATTTTTTCGAGGTAGACGCCAAGTTCATCGTGCTGGCAGCGCTGAGCGAATTGAAGGCGCTGGACCTAGTCACTGCTAAGCAACTCACCGATTTTATGACGGCAAACGGGATTGACCGAGACAAGGCCAATCCCATTTCACACTAGCTGAAGCTCAAAAGGCATGAATTAGCAGCGAGGAAGCAAGGTTTGGCGACAGAAAAAATAGCAGTACCTGACCTCGGGGAAGCGACTGACGTAGAAGTAATCGAGCTATTAGTATCAGTCGGACAGCAGGTTGCCGAGAATGACTCCCTCCTTGTGCTGGAGAGCGACAAGGCAGCTATGGAAATTCCTGCGCCGATGGCCGGCGTTGTGAAAAGCATAGCCATCAATCTCGGCGATACGGTGAGCACCGGGGTTGAAATCTTGAGTCTGGAGGTTGGGAGCAAGGGTTCTCCGGCAGAGCCAGTCGAAGACGTTGTTAAAGACGAAGCTCAAGAGCCCCTCCAAGTTGAAGCACCCTCTCCGGGGGCTTCACCCGCGTCAGGTAAAGTGGAACAGTTTGCTTCAACCGAGTTTGTCGTTACCGTTCCCGATCTTGGGACTGATGATGAGGTGGATGTAATTGAGATCCACGTCAGCGCTGGAGATCAGCTTCAAGTTGATCAACCGCTTCTCACGCTGGAATCGGATAAAGCCGCCATGGAGGTTCCTTCGCCGCAGGCAGGTGAGGTTCTCGAACTATTGGTGAAAGTGGGTGATAAGGTCAAAACAGGAGCAGAAGTGCTTAGGCTCTCAGCTGCGGCTGGAGGTGAATTGGTGCTGGTGCAGGAAGCGCCTACCGAAAATATCAAGGTTGCTAATAAAGCCACTGATGATCCGAAGTCGATCCAGGAATCAGAGCATCCTCAGTCCGATCCACCTGCAGCGCAGGATACCTTAGGCTCGGCTGATCCGACAAAGGTCTATGCTGGGCCGGCAGTCCGAAAGTTGGCGCGAGAGCTGGGTGTTGACCTGGCACTGGTGCAGGGGTCTGGCGCGCGGTCCCGGGTTGTTAAAGAAGACATACACGCCTTTGTCAAAACTCGGATCTCTGGCGCACCAACAGGGACGACGTTGATCGGACCTGCGGTGTCCGATGTTGATTTCTCGCAATTCGGCCCGATTGAGGAGCTGCCGCGTACTAAATTGCAGAAAGTCACTGCGCTCAACATGCAGAGGAACTGGAGCACAGTGCCTCATGTTGCGCAATTTAACGAAGCGGATGTAACCGCGCTCGAAGACTTTCGAAACGAGCTGCGTCCTGAAGCGGAGAAAAAGGGAGTCAAGTTGACCTTTTTACCCTTCTTGCTTAAAGCCTGCGCTAAGGCGCTGGCGGAGTATCCACAATTCAATGTTTCCCTACATTCCTCTGGCGAATTTGTTATTCATAAAAAGTATTACCATATCGGGGTGGCTGTGGCGACAGAAGTTGGTTTGGTGGTGCCGGTCATCCGAAATGTTGATACAAAGACTATCTATGAGCTGTCAAGTGAAGTGTCCGAATTGACTGATAAGGCCAAGTCGAGAAAACTGACCTTGGAAGAGATGCAGGGTGCTTGTTTTACCATCAGCAGTCTAGGTGCCATCGGGGGAACCGGGTTTATTCCCATCATCAATGCTCCGGAGGTTGCGATCCTTGGGGTTGCCAAGACTGAGATAAGGCCAGTGCACGTCAATGGTGAGTTCGTGCCCCGTAAGATGCTTCCGCTCACCTTATGCTATGACCACAAGGCACTCAATGGAGTCGATGGAGGATTGTTCGCGGATTATCTGGTCAAACTTCTCGGGGATATCCGTAGACTAGCGCTTTGAGTATTGCCATAGCGTCAGGTTGATGGAAAAAAGAAAACCTCTTCATCGCTCTCGACCCGTCTGATTCTGCACCCAAAGGCTTCCGATAGATTGTCCTCCTGAAGAATTTCGGACACGGTGCCGGCCAGATAATTCCCATCACCCATCAGCAGTAGAACATGGTCGCAAATCTGACTGGCCAGATTTATGTCGTGGCTGGCCATCACGAGGGCGGCTTGGTGACTGATCACTTTCGACTTAAGCCTTTGCAACCCCTTCAGCTGATGTGCAAGGTCAAGATGGTTGCTGGGCTCGTCAAGTAAATACAGAGAGGGCGCCTGCGTCACCAGTTGGGCAAGTGCGAGGCGTTGAGCTTCGCCGCCGGAAAGGCTCTGTATGCTGCGCGCAGACAGGTGCGCAAGGTCAAAGTCCCGGAGGGCGTTTTCGACCACCATAATATCTTCCGGATCATCCTTCCACAGAGATTGATGATGCGGGTAGCGGCCCAGCATCGCAGTTTCAAAAACTGTCTTGGGCATGGCAGGCAGGCCCTGCTGGAAAAGCAGGCCGATTCGGCGGGCCAGCGGTTTCCCCCCGAGAGCGGCCAAACTCTTGCCTTCAAGATAAATTTCTCCGGCCGCTGCGGGCGTAAGCTTTGCAAGTGTATGCAGCAGCGAAGTTTTGCCGGTGCCATTGCGACCGAGCAGTGCCCAGCTAGTGCCGGACTCGATTTTGAGTTGAAGCTGGCGGATGAGCTTGCGCTGTGCCACCGAGATATCCAGATTACGGGCTTGAAGAAGCGTCACGACGATTGGGTTGCTGTATTTCTCAAAATGAGGATGAAAGAGGGCACTCCAATCAGTGCGGTCACCACGCCGACTGGTAGTTGCTGCGGAGCGAGTACCGTGCGTGCGAGACTGTCGGCGAACACCAGAAAGCTTCCGCCGAGCAATACCGCGCCGGGAATGAGGAAACGATGATCTCTGCCGCCAAGCATTCTGATGGCATGGGGGACGATCAATCCGACAAATCCGACAGACCCTGCGATAACAACAGCACTTGCGGTCAGTACCGATGCAGTAAGGTAGAGCGTGATTCTCAGTGCTTCAACCTTCACCCCTAGCGTTTGCGCGTTCTGATCTCCCTGAGTTAGTACATTGAGAGCGCGGCTAAAAGCAAGCCCTCCCCCCAGACCGGCGAGCAGCAGTGCATATGAATGCCAGCTGGCTCGGCTCTGGCTGAGATCACCCATAAGCCAGAACAGCATGCTCTGTACGGTGTTTTCGCTACTGGTCGTAAGCAGAAGATTGATCAGTGCACCCCATCCTGCTGACACGACAACACCGGTGAGCAGCAAATGGGTGACCGACCAGCGCTTACCGGCATTTGCGAGCGTAAAAACCAGGAGGATTGATAGGAGGGCGCCACCGAAGGCGCTTTGGTAAAGCCAGAACACGCTGCCGCCAAGAAAAATTGCGGTCAGCGCGCCGACTGCTGCGCCTCCGGAGACGCCCAGAATAAAAGGGTCTGCCAAAGGGTTTCGCAGTAGGATCTGCATGATTACGCCGGACAGCGAGAGAAGGCCGCCAACCAGAAACGCAGAGACGGTGCGTGGAAGGCGAATCTCTCGAACAATTTGCAGCTTCAGGCTTTCCTCGGTCGCAAACGGTGCGGTCAGTAAATCATGCAGTGACAGGGTAATGCTCCCGCTGAGAAGAGAGAACAGCACCGAAGCAAACGCAAAGAGCGCCATCAGCAGCAATAGCAAGAAAGGTCTTTTTGAAATCAAAAGTTAAGCCCGGAGAACGGCATAGCCTCGAAATAGAGTGTCCCAGCCTACGAGTGAGCGCAAAGTCTTAACTCCGCAGTGTAGCACTTTCTGGCTTGCTGTCCGTCATCAGAGCGTTCAAATGACATAGTGCTGCATCAATGTGGTCGTGACAATTAAGCCGGTTCAGATCAATCGATTAACGCACAGCGCGGAGGAGTTGCGTTTCTCATCTGCGGTGGACTCTGAAAATCATGGTGTTCCTTGTCCCATGTGATAGATCTTAGAGTGATTAAGTAATGGTGCGGATGGTAGACTTTAAGCCCTATCTGCTAAAACCGGAACACGGCAGTTATTCATGCCTGTTAGTCAACCGCAAGTCAGCTAGAATGGTTCTCAGAGATTTCAGTTTTAGGAGAGAAGAATGCCTTCATTTGATATCGTTTCCGAAGTGGATATGCATGAAGTGAGGAATGGGGTAGACCAGTCGAATCGAGAGATTGGGACCCGTTTTGATTTTAAGGGAGTCGATGCTCGCTACGAGCTGACAGATAGTTCTGAAATTCTGGTGAGCGCCGAAGTCGATTTTCAGATTCGCCAGATGCTGGATATTCTGAAAGCTAAGCTGGTAAAGCGTGGGATTGATGTCAAAGCATTGAAAGAGGGCGATGTGGAATTGTCTGGTCAGAAAGCGGTTATGAGGGTGGTGGTGCAGCAAGGCATCGAATCAGACCTGGCGCGAAAGCTAGTAAAAATGATCAAACAAACTAAGATCAAGGTTCAAGCGGCTATTCAGGGTGAGAAACTCAGAGTAAGCGGCAAAAAACGAGACGACTTGCAGGGCATAATTGCCATGCTCAAGGAAGCCAGTCTGAACATTCCGCTTCAGTACAATAACTTTCGCGATTGAATGACAACGGGGCGGGAATAGCGTGACATCACCAGATAGCAAATCCGTTGATGTGTGGGCGAGTATTTTCAGTCCGAAAATGCTGGCCTGTGTGTTCACGGGTCTGGCTTCGGGTTTTCCTTACTTTGTTCTGTCGCTGGTGCCTGCCTGGTTGCGTACTGAGGGTATTGATCTCGCCACGATTGGGCTGTTCTCTCTGATGCTGTTGCCCTACAACTGGAAGTTTGTTTGGGCGCCGTTGATGGATCGATATCTGCCGCCGCTACTCGGTCGGCGGACAGGCTGGATGCTGATCACGCAAATTGCCCTGCTGCTCAGCATATCCGGATTGGGCTGGTTGCAGCCCCAAAATTCAGCAGGTCTGATTGCTTTGGTTTGCGTCATTGTGGCGTTTTTCTCGGCGAGTCAAGACGTTGTGCTTGATGCTTATCGCCGTGAACTATTATCCGACAATGAGCTTGGGCTGGGGAATTCCATTCATGTTCAGGCCTATCGCATCTCCAATCTTGTGCCGGGGTCCCTCGGCCTGGTCCTTGCCGATCACTATGAGTGGAACTTTGTGTTTCTGGTGATCGGAAGCTTTATGTTCGTGGGGATTACGGCAACTTTCTTCTTCAAGGAAGAGCAGTTCATCAGTGAACCGCGCAGTCTGCGACAGGCGGTGGTGGAGCCATTTACAGAGTTTGTTAGCCGCAATCAGTGGGGCGGTTCGACCCTGATCATACTTTTTATGTTCTTCTACAAATTGGGGGACAACATGGCGGTCGCGCTGCAAACGCCATTCTTTATCGATCTGGGATACAGCCTTACCACGATTGGTCTTATAGCAAAGAATGCTGGGCTGTGGGGATCTGTTGTCGGCGGCTTACTGGGCGGTGTGTGGATGATTAAACTTGGCATTAATCGGGCCCTTTGGATTTTTGGTGTGGTTCAGGTCGTGACTATTTTTGGTTTTGCGCTGCTTTCTGAGATTGGAGTCAATAATTGGGCCTTGGCGGCAGTTATGTCGGCAGAATACGTCGGAGTCGGGTTGGGTACCGCTGCACTGGTTGCTTTTATTGCGAGGTCAACTTCGCCTGAATTCGCTGCGACGCAACTGGCTCTGCTGACGGCCATCAGCGTTTTGCCGCGTACCATTGCCAGTGCCGGCTCAGGCGTGATTGTTGAGGCTATTGGTTACACATCGTTCTTCTTTCTTTGTATGGCGCTGGCTGCTCCGGGTTTACTGCTCTTGTTCAAGGTGGCACCCTGGGGAGCAAAATGACAGGTTAGACTTTGTTCTATGATAGCGCTGGCGCGCAAGGTAAATGCGATTTCACTCAGCCGTCCTTCTACATGACTCTGAGTCAGTGGCCCACTGATAGGTTAGCAGGGACAATTTGCCATTCTTGAAAACAACGCCTTCTGCCTCCAGCGTTTTTTGCTGAACTCTATATTGCGCGGAGTGATCAGGTAAAGACAGCCGACCCCTCGAGTTTACCACCCGAAACCATGGAAGTTTGCTGTCGCTTGGAAGCATTCTCATTGCGTATCCCACGAAACGTGCATAGCCTGGAAGATTTGCCAACTGCGCCACTTGCCCATACGTCGCGACCTTGCCGCGAGGAATACGGCTAACTACCTGCCAGATTAGGTTTTCTTTTTTCAATGTGCCAACAAATTTCTAGTTGAAGGTTCTGTTCCAAACCATCATGCTAGACGATTGGGTAAACGTAAATTAAAAATTTTATGCCCTTCGCCCTTCTTATCTTCATAGTCGTTCCCTTGCTGGAAATGCTCGTGCTGTTTGAGGTCGCTGACCAGATAGGAGGCATTCCGACGTTGCTGATGGTTGTCCTGACCGCAGTTATTGGGGTAAAGGTACTGCAACAACAAGGCTTTTCAACGCTCATGCGAGCGAATGATCGAATACGTCAGGGGCAGATTCCCGCCCAGGAAATTATTGAGGGGATGCTGCTTGCTGCAGCCGGTGCCATGTTGCTGACGCCCGGGTTTTTGACCGATACCGTTGGCTTTTTTTGCCTTACCGGGCCGGTGCGGCGCCCACTAGCAGGTCGTCTGTTTGCAGCTGGGTTTCATCGAGCTTGTGGGTCGTGGTCATTTTCGCGCCGAAACGAGCCGGCCCAGGGCCACGAAACGCACGTTAGCATGACTGCATTCCGGGGTCAGGTGTTCGAGGGCGAATACAGCAAAGAAGGATCGGAGTCGCCGCTGGGAAAGGAAAATAATTCGATTGCCGAAGGAGTAAGGAAAAATAAAGACAAATAAAAACAGACACTTAAGAAAAAGCGCGGCAAGAAGCGCAAAAAAAAATAGCCACAGGCCGCGTTTGCCGTTGAATTTTTGCTAATTAACCCCATTTAAAAGTTCACCAATGCTCCGCTCACGCCGCGCCACTCGCGGCTCGGGTAAGCACTTGGAGAGTGTCCTGGGCAAACCGGTAGCGGCCGGTGAAGACCAGACAGTGAATTCTATTCTAGATTCAGGAGTGACTGAGAATGAAAATCCGCCCCTTACAAGATCGTGTCGTGGTGCGACGCATGGAAGAAGAAACA
>MDTD01076895.1_pt1 | contig 11139 bp, 6 predicted proteins | sample 811221 | NCBI WGS metagenome assembly MDTD01 (sample SAMN05326646, study PRJNA326480) | marine metagenome | isolation source: seawater | place: Pacific Ocean: South West | collected 2011
CGCGGCGCGCGCGGGCGGGCGCCGCGGCGGCGCGCGCGCGGCCGGCCGGGAGCGTGCGGCGTGCGCGGCGCGCCGCGCTGGTCGACGACGCGCTGCGGCGTGAGGAGGAAGGGGTGGCGGACGCGCGCCATCAGCGTCGACTCCCTCTTGAGGTGCTCGAGCGACGGCGCCTCGAGCTTGCAGCACGTCTTGAGGGCGAAGAGCTCGCCCGACGTCCGGTGGCGCAGCAGGTTCACCTCGGAGAAGTTGCCGCGCCCGAGGACGCCGAGCGTGCGGTACTCTCGGTCGAGGTCGCCGGCGGCCAGGTGGAGCGCGCCGGCCGCGGCGGAGACGCGCGCCGCACGCGCGCTGGGGCCGCCGGCCTGCGGGGCTGTCCTCTTCATGAGACTGTGCAGTGCAAAATCCTGGACCACGGCGCGCGTGTAGCGCTGAAGGGAAGGCAAGCGCGCTAGGAATTCCCAGCTACATTAGCGAAAGTCGGGGCCAAGGCGGTTTGGCTGCGAAGCCGCTGAAAAAAACCCGCATGGCCGAGCTCCACCCCGATGATCTCTCCCAGGCGAGCATGGCCCTCCCTCCGCGCGCCCTTGACCGCGCGCCCTTGACCGAGCTCCACCCCGATGATCTCCACCGCGCGCGCCCGCGCCCGCGCAGCTTCCCAGCCTGGACGAGGCGGCGGTGCGCACCGCGCTGCGAGGCCGCTTCGCGTCGAAGCGGATCTACACGCATGTGAACAACCTGCTCGTGGCGGTCAATCCGTACGAGGAGCTGCCGCTCTACGGGATCGACGTCCTGCACAGCTACACGCAGTACGGCGAGAAGTCGCCGGCGCCTCACGTCTTCGGCGTGGGCGCGGCGACGTACCGCGGCCTGCTCGACGCGCGCTCGCAGAGCGTGATCATCTCGGGCGAGTCCGGCGCGGGCAAGACCGAGTCGGCCAAGAAGTTCCTCCAGTACCTGGCCTACGCCGCGACGCTTGGCGGCGGCGTGACGACCGCCGAGGCCAAGCTGGAGCAGCGCGTCATCGCCACGTCGCCCCTGATGGAGGCCTTCGGAAACGCGCAGACGGTGATGAACAACAACTCGTCGCGCTACGGCAAATTCCTCATGCTGCAGTTCGACCTGAGTGGCAAGATCATGGGCGCGTCGATCAAGACCTACCTCCTCGAGAAGGTGCGCATCGTCGCGCGGGGTCCGGGCGAGCGCAACTACCACATGTTCTACTACCTCGCCGCCGGCGCGCCGCGCGCCCGCCGCGCCGCGCCGCGCCGCGCCGCCCGCCCGCGGCCACGCCCGCGCCTCGTCGTCCCTCGTCGTCCCTCTCCGCCTGCGCCTTTGCCGCGCCGCTCCTGCGCGCACGCGCCGCGCCCGCATCGCCCTCGCAGGCGCCTCGCCGGCGGTCCGCGCCAAGCTCAAACTGGGGTCGTCGCGCGACTATCAATACCTCTCCGGCGAGCAGGGCGCGCCGAGCTCGCAGTACGGCGGCAGCGACGAGACTATGTTCGCCGGCGTCGAAGAGGCCATGGCGTCGATCGGCTTCGACGAGAAGGAGATGTTCTGGATGTGGGCCCTCGTGACGTCGGTGCTGAAGCTCGGCAACATCAGCTTCGGCGCGGCGGAGGAGGCGGCCGTGGCGAACCCGGGCGTGGCGTCAGAGGTGGCGGAGCTGCTGCGCTTCCGGGGGCAGGCGCTGATCGACGCGCTCACCACGCGGAGGATCAAGGCGGGCTCCGACTGGATCTCGTCGCCGAACACGCGGGAGGTGGCGACGAACATGCGCGACGGCTTCGCGAAGGCCATCTACTCGCGCGTCTTCCAGTGGCTCGTGGTGCGGATCAACATGAACCTCTTCAGGGAGGGCGAGGGCGTGAACCAGGCCAAGTTCTTCATCGGGATCCTCGACATCTTCGGCTTCGAGATATTCGAGGTGAATTCGCTCGAGCAGCTGTGCATCAACTTCACCAACGAGAAGCTGCAGGCGCGCGCAACCGCTGGGTTTGCGTTTTGCGCATCGGCGGTGGAAGCTCGCGCGTTCCACCACGCGCTCGCCGCCTCGCCGCTCGCCACTGGCGAGGCGATTGCGCCCGTTGCCGCCGCTCGCGCCCAACCCGCCCGCGGGCAACCCCGCTCGCAGGCGACATTCAACACCGTCGTCTTCCAGGCTGCGATGGAGGAGAATGCCGAGGAGGGAGTCGAAGTGGAGGTGGCCGACATGTCGGAGATCGACAACTCGGAGTGCATCGAGCTGATGGAGGCGAAGCCCCACGGCATCCTCTCGGTGCTCAACGAGGAGTGCGTCGTGCCGAAGGGCTCGGACAAGTCGTTCCTGGACAAGGTCTTCCAGCAGCAGATGACCAACAAGCGGCTGAAACGGCCGCTCAAGCAGAAGGACGCCTTCCAGATCTCCCATTTCGCGGGCCTCGTCACGTACACCAGCGCGGGCATCCTGGACAAGAACAAGGACCCGGTGTCCGAGGACTTGATGGTGCTGCTGAAGGGCTCCGACGAGCCGACGGTGCGTACTCTCTCCCGGCGCCAAACTCGCCGCGCAGCAGAAGCCGCCTCCCCTCGCTCGCCCTCCGCGCCTCCCCAGCCGGCCGGACGCGACCCCCGCTACCACCCACAGGTGCGACAGCTGTTCTCGTCGAACCCCGACGACCAGACGCTGACCCGTAAGAAAGCGGCCAAGTTCCAGGGCGTCGTCGCCAATTTCCAGCAGCAGCTCGCCGACCTTCTCGCGGTGCGAGCGGAACTCGAACATGGAACTCCGGGCGGCGCGGCGCTTTGGCTGCGCCGCCGCCGCCTCCGCGCGCGCGCCCTGCCCCCGCGCCGCCAGGCCGCGCGCGCGCGCGCCCGGCCGCGCGCTGCGTGCGCCCCACGCGCCTTGCGATGCCACCACCTCATCGGGCGGGCTGGGCTGGGCGCGCTGCAGGTCATCGACTCCTCCGAGACGCACTTCGTGCGGTGCATCAAGCCGAACCTCAACAAGAAGCCCGTCGAATGGAACGACGATGTGGTCACGAAACAGCTGCGCTGCTCGGGCGTCATGGAGGCGGTGCGCGTCATCGCCGCGGGCTTCCCTGACCGCGTGCCGCACTTCGAGATCGTCGGCCGCTTCGCGATGCTCGTCCCGGGCACGGACCGGCCCTCGATCGAGCGCGAGGGCGAGAAGCAGGCGGCGACGCGCACGCTCAGAGCTCTCGGTCTGAGGGAAGGGGAGTTCGTCGCGGGCACTACCAAGATGTTCCTCAAGGCGGGCGTGCTCGCCGACCTGCGCGTGATGCGCGAGAAGAAGATCACCGGCAACGCCACGTACATGCAGGCGCACGTACGCGGGATGGTCGCGCGCAAACTGTTCCGGGTTCTATGGGAGGAGGAGATGGAGCGACGACGGCGGGAGGAGGAGGAGCGCAAGCGCCGGGAGGAGGAAGAGCGGCTGCGGCGCGAGGAGGAGGAGCGCAAGAAGCGCGAGGCCGAGGAGCTCGCGAAGCTGGCGGGCGAGGAGCGTGGCCGGATCCTGGAGGAGGAGCGGCGACGGAAGGAGGAGGAGGCCGCGCGCGAGCGAGAGGAGGCCGAAAGGCGCCGGCAGGAGGAGGAGGTGCACCGATTGGCGCAGGAGGCGCTGGAGAGGGAGCGCGAGGACGAGGAAGCCGCCCGCCACGCCGAGGATGCGAAAAAGCGCTTCGCCGGCCTGCGTGGCGGGTTCGCGAGCGACGGCTCGCTGCCCTCGGCGGAGAAGGAGGCCGCCGACGCGTCGAGCGGCACGGGCTTCAAGCTCGACATGGGCAAGGTGACGGGCGCCGCGCAGAAGGCCGCGGAGCTCGAGCCCGACATGGCGAAGTGGACGCCGCGGGCGCGTCCCAAGGACGCGCCGAAGCAGTCGGCGCGCTACCAGAGCGACTTCAAGGGTCTGCCGGAGGACGTGCTGGAGTACGCAGTGTACCTCGGGATGGATCCGAAAGAGGACGCCGACCTGCTGTGGATCGCATCAGAGGCGCTCACCGCCGCCGAGCCCGAGGGGTGGGCAGAGCAGATGGACCCCAACGGCAACGTGTACTACTTCAACGAGACGACGGGCCAGTCGTCACGGCAGCACCCACTCGACGAGTACTACCAAAATCTGTACCTCAAGCTCAAGCTGCAGCGTGCGATGGAGGTGGCGGGCATGGAGGTGCCCGACACGCTGAAGGGGCGCGACATGTCGAACTTGACCACCGACGACCTGATGCGGATGCGTGCGCAGCTCGCGGCGAAGATGGAGGGGGAGGCGTCGGTGCAGCAGCAGTCGTCGCCGGAGGAGGTCGCGGCGGCAACGACGTCGATATCGCAAGCGCTGACGATGACGACGCCGCGCTCGACGAAGGTAATGTCCGAGAAGTTCGGCATCTCGCAGCCCGACACGGATGTGCGCGCGCTGCTGATCAACCCGGCGAAGTGGGCAGAGAAGCCCTCTTTCATCGAGACCGTGATCGACAAGGACACGTCGACGCCGATGCTCCCGCGCTACCACATGTACATGAACCTCAGCGACAGCTACCGGGCGTTCGCGTTCTCCGCATCGAAGCGTGTTGTCGCTCACAACACGCATTTCGCGATCTCGCTCGACCACGTTGAGTCGGCCAACACGTCCGACGCGTTCTGCGGCAAGCTTCGCTGCAACTCGAAGGGCACCGAGTACGCGATCTACGACGACTCGAACGACCCGTACGGCCTCAAGACCGGGAAGCCGCGGCGCGAGCTTGGCATCATCTCGTACAAGAAGAAGATGATGGGGCCCCTGCAGCTCGAGGTCGTCATGCCGCGCGTGCGCAAGGACGGCGCCTGCGCGCAGTTCCGACCGTCGCAGCCCGAGGAGTCCATGATCCAGCTCTACAAGGCGGGCCGCGTGGAGCACATGTTCATCCTCAAGGGGACGGCGAACGTCGCACCGGGCGGGGTGGTTGAGCTCTTCCAGAACGCGCGCGCGTCGGACGGTCAGCAGCAGTGCGTCTTCCAAGCGCACAAGAACCCGGAGGGCAACTGGGCGGTGCGGTACATGCATCCGCTGTCTTGCTTCCAGGCGTTCAACATCGCAGTGTCCATCTTCCACAACCCGTCGACCTCCGGCCTCGACGCGCTTCCCGCTGCTGCCGAGGGCGGCAACGCCCGCGCCTCCAGCGAGGGGGGCTCTTCGACGACACCCGCGGACGTCAGGGGCGCGGCACCCGCCGAGGCGCCACCGCCGCTCGCGGGCAAGCCGACCTCGGACCTGGGCTCTGCGAAGGCAGGGAGCATCATCAACACGGCGTCGCTCGAGGGGCTGTCGCACGCGGTGTACTCGATGGCAGTGCAGGGGCAGAAGGTGTACTCCGGACTGTACAATGGCAACATACAGGTGTGGCACATGGACGCATACGTCAACTTGCCGAGCGGCTCGCGCCCGGAGTACCACACGCTGACCGGGCACAAGTCGTCGATCTACTCGCTCGTGGTCACGGAGCGGCAGCTGCTGTCGGCCTCGCACGACAAGCTCATCAAGGTGTGGGATCTGAACACCATGCGGTGCAGGCACACCCTGCGGGGCCACAACTCGCGCGTGCGCGCGCTCGCGCGGTCGGCCAGTCTGCTCTTCTCGGGCTCGAACGACAAGTCGATCAAGGTGTGGAACCTGGACTCGATGTCGAACACGCACTCGCTCGAGTCCCACGTCTCGTGGATACGCGCGCTCGCGACGGAGAAGGACGTGCTCACGAGCGCCTCGAAGGACCTCACGGTGAAGGTGTGGGACATCAAGACGCTCAAGTGCATCTTCACCTTCCAGGCGGGCTCGGAGGTCTACTGCCTCGCGATGACGAACAGCATGGTCTACGGCGGCTGCCAGGACTACAAGATCCGCGTGTGGAATCTCAACACGATGCAGAAGTCGTACATGCTGATCGGCCACGAGGGTGTTGTGCGCTGCCTGTTCGTGCGGCACAATACGCTCTATTCGGGCGGCTCCGACAGCAAGGTCAAAGTGTGGGACCTCAAGACGAACGACTGCACCACCCTATTCGGCCACACCTCTTTCGTCCGCGCAATCGCAGTCGATGAAGGCGGCCACACTCTGTACACCGGCGCCGATGATCGGTGTGTGCCGCTTCCTCGCGCCCCGCGCTGCCGTGCAACGCCGATCGCGCGGCGCCCCCTCCCCGCCCCAGGCGGATCAAAATTTGGCAGGCGCGCTGATCTCTGCAGGCGGATCGAACGCGGACGGGCGCCGAGCTCCACGACTCCGAGTCGGCACGCGCCATCACCGCCAAGGACCGACGACGTGCGTAGACCTACGTGGCACGCGAACCGATGCCCTCTCGTCGGCGCGCGGCCGCTTCGCCGAGAATGGCCTGGGGCTCGGCGGACGCCCGCCGCCGTCGACAATTGGAGGCGCCGGGGTGAGAAGGATAGTCGATGCGTCTAGGATCGTGAAGTACTACGGTAAGGCGATACATGCGGTTTACAAACGAAAACCCAGCGACGTGGTAGAACTGTAGAGCTCTCCAGCAATCCGACTGGGCGTCGTGGGCACAAAATGCAGGTCTCGATCTTGCAACGCCAGAACTTGGCGCTGCAAACGTCGTTGAGCTGCAAAAAGCGCGAGCTGAAGGATGTGCAGCACGAGCTAGAGCAGTCGACTTCCCGCCTGCGCATCAGAGAGACGGCGATCTCGGTGATGGATCGGCAGTGGATGGAGCTGGAGCAGCAGGTGGCGCGGGTGCTTGCGCAGCTGAACGAGCCGGTCCCGCTCCCCGAAGTGGCGAGCAGCGTGCTCCAGCAGCTCGTCGCGCCCGCGCCGCTGGCTCCGGGCGACCTCGAGGAGCAGCTGTCGGCGCGATGCACACGGATGCGGGAGCAGCACGGAAGGCTAGTGCAAGCGGTGCGGGCGCTGCGGGCCGTGCACGTCGCGGCGCAACCGGCCGGTGGCGACCTGGAGCGTACCTCAACGGAGGTCGATGCCGCGGCGACGCGGCTCCAAGCAGAGCACGACGAGTTGGCGCGCGCGCTCGCGCTCGCAAAGGACCAGCTCGCGCTCGCTCAGACGGCAGAGCTCGACCTGAAGGCGCGACTCGAGCAGAGCCAGACGGAGATCGACAAGGGCATCAAAGAGCTCAACCGGGAGCGACAGCGGGCGAGCCTGGAGACGGCGGCGGCGCCCGCGGCACGGCCGGGCTCCGCGAGTGGCGACGCGTCGAATTCGGGAGCGGCAGCCGTCGATGCGACGAGGAGCGGCGGGGCCGGCGGCGCGGACGCGGCTGCGCTTGCCGAGCTTCGCGAGGAGCTGGACGCCAGCAAACGCCTGGTTCGCCGAGACCTTTCGAACGAACGGCCTCAACTAGCCACCCCGCCCTGCACGTGGTATCCCGCCCCACCACGCCGGTCCCCCTCCGCGAGCAGGCGGAGCAGCGCCTCGGCGAGCTGCAAGATACGCAAGCGCAGGTGGCGGCGCAGCGCGCGAGTATCGACGAGGCGCGCGCGCGCGTGAGCGACGAGCAGATGCAGGGTCATCCCAGCCAGGTGCGGATGCGGATGCAAATACAGCAGCTCGAGGCGCAGGTGCGACAGTCGGAGGGCAGGACGCAGCGCGCGGCCGCCGACGGCGCGCAGCTGCAGCTCCTCCGTGAGGCGGACTTCTCGCGCTTCGACGCACTGCGCGCCCAGCAGCGCGAAGAGGCGGCCGCTGATGCGCAGCGCCAGGCGAAGCTGCTCGCGCAGGCTCGGACCGAACTGCGTCGCCCCCCGCACGAGTGCCCCCGGCCCCGGTTCACGCACACCGCCGCGACGCACATGTGCTCCGTGTCACCGACCCCGACGCCTCACCGCTCGCGCGGGCCGCCCAAGCTGCGCGCGCCGTGCGGCAGATGCGCGCCGAGCGCGACTCGCTCGAGCTGCAGCTCGGCCGGAAGGTGCTCTCTGTGCAGGGTCTGGAGGAAAGTAAGGCGGAGGTGCGTCCACATTCCGAGGACACACGACCGCAACGCGCACACGTCCACATGCACTGCCCATACCCATGCCCATGCCCATGTCCCTGTGTGGCGCATGCGCCCACGTCTTGCGACGCCCCTTCCGACCGCAAACGCGAATTCCCGTGATTCAGGTGGAGAACTTGCTGGCGTCGTGCCGCGCGGAAGTGGAGCGAGCGAAGAAGGATTGCTCGAGGCTGCGCAGCCAGATCGTAGAGACGGAGCGCGAGCGCGACACAGCTCGCGATGAGCAGGTCTCCGCCGCCAGCCTGCCCCACGCCCGTGACTGCCCAGAGTGGCCACGCCCCTTCCCGCCCTCCGCGCAGGAGAAGTTGCGCGAGGCGGAGCATGCCATGCAGCTGCGCGTGGAGCAACTGCAGCAGCGGCTTAGCGATGGCGCCCCGCTCGAGACGCACGAGACGGAGCGCAGGCTGCAGGTGGCCCCGCCCGCCTCCCTCACGCCACCCGCTTCCTCCATTTCCTGCATGCCACGCCGCCCCGCCGAACGCGCCTGCTCACGTACTTCCGCTCTCCCGGTAGGCGACGCTCCTGAGCTTGCGCTCTGCAGAGGCGGCGGCGCAGAAGGCGCAGCAGGAGGCAGCGACGCACCAAGGGGAGTCGAGGTGCGCTCTCGCAGCCGCGTGCACCGAAAGCCTGCTCCTGGCCACTGCCTCGTGTGGTCGGATGATGCCGACGCCCCCTCCCAAACGCCGCCCTTCAGCGCACTCATGGGCGAGGTCGAGGCGGTCTCGAAGGCGTTTGAGCAGCTGCAGGAGCAGAACGTGAGGCTGCTGCAGACCATTCAAGACAAGGAGGAAGCCGCGACGAAACTGGTCGCCGAGCGTCTGCGCGCCGACCAGAGCATGAAGCTTTTGAAGGCGGAGCGGCAGGGCCTCGACGAGAAGCTAGCGGCCGCTGAGAGGCTGGCGGAGAAGGAGAGGGATCTGCGCTCGTCGCTCGAGATGGTCCTAAAGCAGTCGAAGCAGGCGCGCCGCTCTCTCGATCCCCACGCACGGCGCGTCGCCCTCGCTCCTCACCCACCCGCGCCGACCCGTCTGCTCCTCGCCGCCAGGCGTGGGCGACGAAGGAGGAGGAGCTGCGCACAGCTCTGGGCGAGCGCGAACAACGGAAGCGCGAGGTGGAGGAGGCGGAGCGCGGCGCGCAGCATCTGGCGGCGCAGCTCAAAGAAGCTCAGGAGGCGACGGCCCGCGCGTCGGAGCGCGAGGCTAAGTCGGCGGCGTCGGTCGCCGCCGAGGCCGCCCAGGTGAAACGGCTCGCGGCCGAGCGCGACGCGCTGCAGCGGCGCGTGTCCCGCTTCCAGGCGGCGGGGCGCACGGAGACGGCTGCTGGCCAATCCGCGCTCGAGGAGCAGGTCGAATTCTACAAGAAGCTGGTCAAGTGCCCGTTGGCGTGCAACCGCGACAAGAGCGTCGTCACGAAGTGCGGCCACTCGTTCTGCCGCGAGTGCATCGATCACCGCCTGAACCTGCGCAACCGGAAGTGCCCCACGTGCAGCGTCGTCATCGATTGTACGCCCGCCCACGTGCCGCCCGCCGCGCCCGGTCACGCACCTCCCGCCTCCAAGCCCCGCCGCCGCCCGCGCGCCGCGCGCCGCCCCACGTGTTCGTCGCCCTCCCGCCGAGCCGCCCCACGTTCCGCGATCAGATCAGGGCCTGACGCGGCTGTGGCTCACTTCCTGAGCCCGCTGCGGAGGGGGCGGCGGGGGACGCGAGCGCGAGGTGGCGGGGACGACGGGACGCCGAGACTGATGAAAAGGCACAAAATCGTAGCACCATAGAACGCAAAACCCTACGCTCGGCAGGAGTACAACAACCGGTGGGTCTCTATTGCCAGGCCCGAGAAGACCGTTGGCATGCTGTGCAACTCTCTCTATTGCGAGGCCCGAGTACTCACGCCGCCGGGCATGGCTCAAGGCTCGTCGCGTCCGGCCGGCCGGGTGCTCACGTTCGCGTGGTCGGAGGCGCCACAGTCCATGCTGCTTGCGGTCGCACTCGACAACGCGACGGTCATTCTTTTGAACGAGCACGCTGAACCGTACTACGAGGGCGCCGTGCTAAGCACAAAGTCGCGCGTGGCGAACGCGCGCTGTCTCTGCTGGTCTCCGGCGGCCTCGGGCAGCCTCATGCTCGCCATCGGATGGGAGGACGGCAGCGTGATGGTCTGGGCGGATGGCCCGAACGCCAACGACAGGGTTGCCCGGGAAGATACTGACCAGCATGCGACTCACCCCGTCACATTCGTGCTTTGGTCGCCAGACGCGTCCCGATTAATATCCGGCGATGGCCGTGCCGTGGGCGCCGCTCCGGTGCCGCACTCCCCCCCTCCCCCCCCCGCCCGCCGCCGCCTGCGCCCGGCCGACGCTGACGGCGCCCCACCCGCGGCGTCGCGTCACCGCGCAGGAGGCGGCTGTGCTCGCGGTCTGGAAGGTCGACTCGAGGGGGCGGCACGCGATGATCTGCCCGTACAAGCGCGCGGCGGCGGGCGCGCTGTCACACGCGACGTTCCGCACGAACGTGCCCGTGAAGAAGACGGTCACCTCCGCCTTCGCTGCGGCGGACTGCCCGCCGTTCTACTTCGGCGGCGAAACGGGCGCAATCTGCTTCGGAGACGACATGGGCCACTCGAACGACGCCGTCGCTCCGCTCGGTGCCCCGCTCGGTGCGACGCGTTGCGAAGCGAATACCGCCGGCGTGGTGCGACCTGGATTGCCGCCACAGCCCGACGCCCGACCACTTGGGTGGCAGGTGCCCTGCTCTACCATGCGGAGAATGACACCCTAGTGGCGATCACCAAGGTGGGAAGCACGCGCCAGGCCTCGCCCCACAGCGCTTGCCGCACGACGGGGCGCCGCCAGAACCCTCTGCGCGCCCGTCTCGCCCCGCTCCGACGCAGGCGCACGTGCTCGCCACGTACAAGCTCACCGACAACAAGCCGCAACCGCTCCTGCGCGTAAAGCTGTCCGTCGGCAGGGAGGGGATGCTGGACATCGCGTTGGCAGGCGCGGGACAACTGGCCTTCGTCTCGGCAGATCCGATCGTCCGCTTCTACAACTTGCAGAGCGACGACAATTACGTGCGGCCGCCTCCCACTGCCGCCGACCGCCGACGCGCCTCACCGCCGATTCATATCCACCCAACCCCCCCCC
>MDTD01118864.1_pt1 | contig 11139 bp, 7 predicted proteins | sample 811221 | NCBI WGS metagenome assembly MDTD01 (sample SAMN05326646, study PRJNA326480) | marine metagenome | isolation source: seawater | place: Pacific Ocean: South West | collected 2011
ACAATTTTAACAATGTCAAACGGTTCCAAGTGGAAACCTGCGACGAGTTCTGATACAGTGCATTGTATGAACTGTGAAAACGAAGTTGATACTCCCGCAGAAATTGCAAGTTATCCTTTTGGTAATTGCCCAGAGTGCGGAAAAGCTTGGACAGGAGCGGAAAGTCGTAGCACGAGTATTATGGTTACAGCACCAGAAGCAATTTCAGGAGAAGCATAATGGGTTTATTATCTGCAATCGGAGGTTTAGTTGGATTAGCATATGGTGGTCCGTTGGGCGCGGCCCTTGGTTCTGGGATCGGGACTCTTGCATCTGGTGGCGATATAGGGGACGCATTGAAATCTGGACTCCTGGGATACGGGATTGGTTCTATTCCTGGGGTTTCTGGTTTTGCAGCAAAAGGTGCAGGTGCATTGGGACTCGAGGGTTTATCAGGACAGTTTGCGGCACAACAAGCAACACAAAAAGCTGCCTTAGCAAAGATGGCCCCAGGATTATCTAAAATAGGCACTGGTATACAAGCAGGCGCAGGCGGTGCTCCTACAGCATCTTCTACCGTAGGATCGGGATTGTTCGGTGGTGGCATGATGGACAACCTAATCCTAGCAGGATTAATCCAAGCAGGAGAGCCGAAACCAATACCGTTGACACCACTGCAACAAAGACAACGAGATACAGGAGAAAGAGAACCTGACTATCGAGGGATTGCTGCTGCGGACACACGATTCATGAATGTTGGTGGCATGATTGCAGGACCGGGCACAGGCAAGAGCGATTCTATACCCGCAGCAATCTATCAAAATGGTGGCAGGGTCCAAGAAGCACGGCTCTCGGACGGTGAATTTGTTATGACTGCTGATGCGGTCAAAGGTGCCGGAGGCGGCAACCGAGCGAAGGGGGCTGCGGAGATGTATAAGATGATGAACAGGTTTGAGAGGATGGCGTAATGGACGTAATCCAACAACAAGGGCTAACCCTTCTTCCTGCGTATCAGGAGCGATACCTAAAAGATCTTCTTGCTAATGTTTATCGCACGGAGCAAGTCCCTGAGTTAGACGAAGAAGGAAATCCTGTTTTAGATGCAGAGGGTAATCCTGTCATGAAATCAGTCCCGCGAGGGATTGCATCTATGTCCCCGCTCCTTGGACAACCTCAGTTTGATGATGATGGAAACCCTATCTATCGAAGAGACCAATCAGGGAACTTAATCCTTGATGCTCGTGGTCAACCGATACAAGAAGTCAAAGGTGGCGTTCCTCGACCTGATGTTATGCCTCTTACTCCTGCGCAGCAACAAGCTATAAAACTAGGTGTAGAAGGTATTGGCGCATACGCTCCTTTGATGGAAGAGGCAAAAGGAACTTACGAATCTGGCGTTGGTGCACTTGAGGATTCTTTAGGTAGGTTCGATCCTCGTGGTCAAATTGTTTATGGTTACGATGGCAAACCTATTATGGACGTTGATCCAAAGACGGGAGCATCTACAGAACGTAGGGTCGGTGGGTACAAAGACTTTTACGATCCGTTTGTTGAACAGGTTATTGACACCACTGAACAGGATATACAGAGACAGGCCACACAGGAGAGAGCAAGACAAGCAGCTAGAGCCGTTGGCGCAGGAGCCTTTGGTGGGTCTCGTGGTGAAATAGCAGAGCAAGAAATACAACGTGCAGCAGATGATCGAAAGGCCAGAACAGGGGCACAATTGCGATCACAAGCGTTTACTGGTGCACAACAACAAGCTCAATCTGCTTTCGAGAACCAGATGAAACGCGGCCAGTCGGGAGCACAAGTTTTCCAAGGGTTGGGAACTGCACAGGCAGGACTTGGTCAGTTGGCCCAGAACCTTGGCTATAAAGACGTACAGAACCTAATGAATGTTGGTGGCATTGAACAGCAACAAAGACAAGCTGAGTATGATGTACAACGTCAGTCTGCTATCGAAACTGCATACGAGCCATTCCAAAGATTTAGTTATATGGGAGACATCTTCCGTGGGGTTCCATCTACACAGCAGTCTCTATCTATAGGATCTGCACCACGACAGAATGTTTTAGGAAGCACCGTTGGTACAGCCATGGGACTTGGTGCATATCAGCAACAGTATGGCGGAGGGCAATCGATCCTCGGTAGTATGTTTAACAGGTAGGTGAGCATGAGAAGCGAAGTTAATAACAGAAGGTTGTTTAAGAAAGCCACGGAAGCACGAGACAAACTACGACAGATGGGCGGTATTGCAACAATGCCACAACCTCAAGTTATGACTCAGGCACCCAGACGACCCATGGCAGGTGGTATTATGGCTTCCTCTCGAGATCTTATGCAAGCTGCTGCACTGCCACGTCCTGTTGTACTTCCAAGAACTAATCAGCCTATGCAAATGCCTGCGGCCCAAGGTCAAGCACCCATGCTCCCTCCATCACAGCCCATCCCTAATATTGCAGGGATACAACAGATGAATCAGCCCATGGCTCAAGCACCTCGACCCATGGCTAAACCTATGGCTCAGAAGCCTCCTGTTAAAAAACTAGCAGGCGGTGGTCCTCCCATAGCTGATACAACAAAAAGCTATCAAGAACGAATGTCTACAATAGACTTTGGTAAAGCTTTTAAGTTTGGACAAAAGGCTGTGACTGAAGAAGGAGCAGCAGAACTCGGTCTCCCCGCAGAAATAGCGAATGTTACGAAAACAGATTTAGAGGGCAAGCCCGAGGATGTTTCTAAGAACATTATTGAGTCAGAACTTCCTGAAGAACAGAAGACAGGGGACACAAAGAAAGATCTTATAACCACTGCCACAAACCTTGGTATAGAGAGTGTTCCCGCAGAAGCTGAGATAGATGAGATTAACAAAGCCATTGCAGGGGCGAAGCTAGGTGCAGCCTTGGCAGGCAACTATGTCAATCCAAACACAGGTCAGGTAATCAGGCCGACAGCAGGGGCACGTATATCCTCCGCAGTAGCAGATAGCCTGATGGTTTCTCGTGACACAGAAACACGTAGGGCGAAGCAAGAAGCAGATTTAGCAAAAGCTAAAATTACAGCTAATTCTAAGACAACGAAGCTACCACCAAACTTAGATACACTTGTTAAAATCTTTGCAAAAAGAGCAGAAACGGAAGACATGGCTCAAGTTGCTGAGAATTTTAATGAACAGTACGGAGACAATACAGGTACTCGTATACTAGAGTTCTTGAGAAGCGGTAGCTTTGATGCTCCTACAGGGGATCCTGCTCCATCTACTGAAACGACGGGAGGATACAAGATAGGACAAACTATAACAAATGATGAGACTGGCGAAAAACGTAGATGGGACGGCTCTTCATGGCAGAAGATTTAAGTAAGATTCCCGAAGGTTTTACACTAGATCCTCCCCCTTCATCGTCTATCCCTGAAGGTTTTACAATAGATGAACCTCCCGAAGAAAAAGGATCTTATCTTTCTGGCGATCAAGGACTTGTGCCTGATGTCTTTGAGGACATAGGCAAAGGTATATATTCTGGTGTTATATCTGTTCCACAGGGGATCTTGGAACTTGGTGCAATCGGAATAGATGGTGCTTTAAACACGAACACTGCGTCTGCTGTCACTGACGCTTTTGAATATATCAAACCAGAAATGGGCACAGCAGGAGATGTAACCGAAGATCTTGTAGCCTTTGGCGTGGGATTCGTGCCTGTTGTTGGATGGCTTGGTCGAGCGGGTCAAGCAGCAAAAGCGGTGCAGGCAGGTAAAAAATTATCCAAAGCGGGTAGAACAAAATTCGGTAGATCAGCAATAGATTTTGGATCGTCGAAGGTTGGTCAAACTCTTGTGGGTTCTCGTCCTGGGATGATCGGCTCTACTGCTGTAGGAGCATTGGGTTACAGCACAGCCGTTGCTAGTGATGGTCGAACAACCCTATCGGACAATTTTGAAATTCTTCCTGATGCCTTAGAGACAGAGGAAGATGCAGGTCTAACAGGTCGCCAAGAAGCAGCGCGTAGGTTTCGTAATAAGCTTCGTTCTGGTGTAGAAGATATGTTTTTGAGTGGTGCAGTTGATACCGCTCTTACTGTTGGAGGGGCAGGAATACGAGCCGTTGGTCGAACTGACCGAGGAGCGAAAGCAGCACAGGCCGTAATACAGGCTCCTAGCAAAGTTGCAGAGGGTATGGCTAAAGGTTTCGATGCTATTGGTATGGGCGCAGTTAATGACAAGGCCAAAGGTGCAAGAGACTTGTTTAGAGAATACTTTACAGCGTCTGGTGGAGCAGATGTTAAAGTGTATGAAACAGTTCAAGATGCTCGTGCCGTAGCTGATATGTCAGAACGAAGGGGTGTGAAAGCAGCAGAGGATTTTGATAAAGCAACCAAGAAGTTTTTGAAAGCCTCAAAGTTAAGAGATAAAACTCCCGTAGACGCACAAAGAGTAGAAGCCGCACTCAACAAGTTTCTTTTAGGAGACCGCAAACAGCTTGAAGCAATTGGCTCTGAACAAATGATAAAAGCTGCGGACTCCATGATCGATGTTCGTGCTGATCTTCATGATGATTTGATTAGGCAACTACAAACAGAGATTGGGGTTGACGCTGACGGTAAACTACTTACTCCTGATACTCCTGCAAAACAAAGAGCAGCTAAAGCCTTAGAAGAAATGTTGCAGAATCAAAAGAATGAGATTGGTTACTTACGTCGTCAGTTCGATCAGTACATCAATCCAATAAACTTTTACAAAGGGCTAGATCTTTCTTCCAAAGAATTTGATGAAGCAGTTGATGAAGTCGCAAATATTATTGTTCCTTCAGGTCAGGGTGTTGATGACAACATTCGTGCACTAGCCAAAGAAAGAGTCTTGGATACGTTAGGCTTGTACACAACAACAGGTGTTTCCCCAGAAGTTGTGTTGAAGGATAAAATAAAACAAGTCACCAGAGAAGCTAAAGGGGGTAAAACAGGTCTTGTTGCAAGAGATCGTCCTGTTTTAACTGCCATGGATGATCTGTTTATAGCTCGTGAACCTTTGGTTGATAAGAGTCCCAAACTCCAAAAACTAAAAGGGGTGATGACAGATCCAAAAGAGGTATACAAAAAAACTATATCCGACATGGCTCAAGCAAATGCAGCAGCAGACATGTATCGAGGAATGATTGATCAAGGTCTTGCTGTGGATGCAGTCGAGGGAATGAGACTGCTGAATCAAGGTGGTCGCCCTGCAATCATAGATATACCTGATAAACTTCGTATGACAGATGAACAATATCAGAATGCCATGGAGCCTTTTAGAGAGATTGTTAGACAACGAGGCACACCAGGAACAGAAGTATTAGATGATGCAGGTAACGTAAAATATACAACAAATGCTGCGGAAGATTTAGTTGAACAATACCGTGCAGATCTAATAAACCTGAAAGGCTACAAAGCTCTTGGAGATAATCGGGACATCCAACATGTGTTTGGTGGTGCCTATGGAGATCTTACAGGTAGATTGGTTTCTCCAGAAACATATGGTGCTATCACTGCTCCTTTGAAGTTTGGAAGCAACACCGTATTGGGCGAGGCCGCAGGGATATTGTCTCAACTTCGTTCTTTGTCTCAGAAAATGACAATCGTGCCGAATCCCGGGGCACAGGTTAGAAACATTGCAGGTAACTTTTTGATGCTTGGAGCCAATGCTAATTTGGGTCGGCAAACAGATTTCAGTGACATGTTTAAAGTTCTTACTGCTAGTGTTGCAGACTTAGACGAAGCAGGACTTACTCGTTTAGCAAAGAAAATATCTTTATCTGGTGTTGAGGACACCAGTTTAGTTGTTCGAGCGTTAAGGGATTTTGCAAAAGCAGGAGAAGATCTCACAAGTAACACCATGAAGGTTGCTAAGACCATTGATGAGTTTACGGATAAGATTCCGTTTATGAAGACTTTTGAGAAAGTATACGGTGAATCAGATACCTTCTTCAAAGGTCTTGCCCTTCTCGGAGAAGAGAAAAAGATTTTAAACGCATTCAAAGCAGCAAAGTTAGATCCTAGTGATGATCGTATATATCAAGCTTTAATGGACGCAGGTCTTGCGAAACGATACAAAAGTGCAGTTACGGAGTTTGGAGACGCATCTTCGGACCTACTGCCCTACGAGGTTATGGCAGCAGACGCAGTAAAAGACACAATGCCAGTATATCCTCGTATTGGTAAAGCAGTAAGAGCATTGGATGTCTTTCCTCTGATCGGTAACTTTACATCCTTTGCCTCAGAAAACATTCGTAACTCAGGCAACATCTTGGGGCGTGGTCTGAAAGAAATGTCTTTTACAATCCCGCCAGAACTTAGACAGCAGATTGGGGAAGAAGCAGCCTCTGCATTTGAAAGGCAAATAAGAGGTGAGGGGGCACAACGACTGATGTCTTACACAGCAGTGGCAACCATTGGTCCTAGTCAGGCTATAAAGGCTACAATGTATGCAACTGGCACAACGCAAGAACAATACGATGCCCTAAAAAGTCAGCTTCCTCGTTACATGGATGGACATCAATTACTAATCCTGTCCAATGACCAAAAAGGAAAGATGGACTATATTGATTTGAGCTATGTAAGTCCTTATGCTTTTGTTCTCGATCCTGCGAGAGCAGCCTTGGAAATATACAAACGAGAGGGTAAGTTAGATAAAAGTCAAATTGAACGCATTGGTTCAGGAGCCTTGCGTGGACTGACTATGTTTGCAGAACCATTTGGTGAAGAGTCTTTGATTTACGAAAGACTGAGAGACGTGCTTCCCTCCAAAGATGCTCCCCTTCTATCGATTGTTGGTCGTGGAGGTAGAACTCAAGATGGTGTTCCTGTGTACAACAGAACTGATTCTTTTGGAGATAAATTAGATAAGTCTATTGGGCATTTGTTCAACGGAATTATTCCTGCTTATGCTGAGTTAATAGCTGAAGTCGATAGACCTTTTTCTGTAACCACACCACGAGAGATGCTTAACCAAGGTCGTGTGCTTCGATCTATTACAGGTGCACCTGGGGATCGAGGAGAAGAGTACAAACCTTTCAAAGAAGGTGCACGGTTAGTCACGGGTTTTACACCCATGACCTTGGACATTCGTAATGATTTTGCTTTTGCAGGGAAAGCTTACACGCCTCGTCGTACAGAAACAAAAACGGCTGCTCAAAGAGATATGAAAAAAGGCAATCTTACAATGGGAGATATGCTTACCTCTTGGGACACTTATCTAGACAATTTGTATCGTGAGCAAAGTAAACTGTATCAAGACATCGAAGCTGCTAGAAAACTGATGCCGGGATTAAGTAGGTCCAGACAGAACACAATAATACGTCAAAATTTAACACAGGGTGCAAAGTTGGGTAAAGCAGAAGCTAATGCTATAATGGACGGTGAGTTCTGGCCCACGGACGCAAGTAAAGAACTATTCAAAGATATTGTTGCTGCAAGAAAAGCAGAGGGTCGCACGTTTATAACAGACATGTCTGACTTTTCTCCTTTTAACCAACGGTCAAGGGATCGTAAGCGTCAGCCTTTGTCTCTTGATTCCCCAGGTGACGCACCTCGGGCTACGGTTCCAAACACAGAAATACCTCCTGGATTTAAATTAGATCCTATGCCATCTAATCCTGCACCATCGTTGCCTCCTGGATTTAAATTAGATCCTATAAGCCTACCAATTGCCCCTGTTACAGTGCCAACGGCCCCGACTGTTACAGCTTCAAACACACAAGTAGATCCCACTCTTCTAGGTGGGGATCCCGCAACACAAGCCTTGGCTAAATCTTTAGGAAGAGTATAGATCTTCTTCTTGTTTCGGATAATAAACTAGAACAAAAGATCCGCAGTCTGGGCAGGAAAGATTTGTCTCCATAAGATATTCTTCAGACATGTAGTTATCGTCTTCAATATCATGGTCTCCTCCCCATATGAGAGAAGCATTACAGTGCCAACATTTCATCCTTTGATACCGCCCCAGTCATCAGCATATTCTTCGTCTACCTTAGAGGGGACTTTCAAGACATCCGACAACCCGTTTTCCATTATGTCCTTGATGCGTCGCGCTTGATCGTCGCCCTCTACTGAAAAGCATAACTCATCGTGAACAGTAAGCAAGGGAATTAATCCATCGTTGTAGCAATCGAGCATAGCTTTCTTGGTCTGGTCGGCTGCTGAACCTTGGATTAGTTTGTTTAACGCCTTGTAAGTAAACGCTCTTTTCAATCGATTTACACCGCCATACTTTTTGTTGGCCTCTTCCAACGTCAACGGTTGGTTGTAACCAAAACCCTTTGGCTCCCACTTATCAAACCGACACACCCTTCCGAGCAGCGTTCGTATCTGCCCGAACTCCTCGGCTCTTTGACTAGCAACCTTTGCCAGTTGTCGAACGAACGGAACCTTCTGCTCGTGCGTTGTCAGCAACATTTCTGCTTCGCTCTCAGAGATCCCTAGCTGCGCAGATAGTTTACCTTTGCCCATTCCATACATAATCCCAAGGTTTACCACTTTGGCCTCCTTACGATTGATCCCTGCAATGTCTGCCACCATCTGGTGTAGATCAACGTCTCCCTTGTGATATTCCTCGACAATCGTATCGACAATCGGGTGTCGCATAGCATCAGGCATGGACGAGGCGAAGTGCACCAAGAGCCTTGGTTCTTGGCTCGAGTAATCAAAAGATCCCCACTTGGTCCCTTCTTCTGGCAGGAACAGTCCACGGATCATGGTCTTGATGTCTGGGTCTCGTGCAGGGATTTGCTGTAGGTTTGGGTTCGATGACGAAAACCGTCCTGTAACCGTACCACCATCGTCGTTCCGCAACTGGTGAAACTCTGTATAGATACGTCCCTTGTGCTCGTGCCGTAGGATCGAGTCCACAAATGTCCCACTGGCTTTGTCAAACTCGCGCAGCTTCACAATCATCTGTGCCACTTCATGTGGATGTGAACTCAAATATTGTTTGGTAAACGATGGCACAGGCTTCTCTGCATCTGTCATTGGGTAGCTTAGATCCAAAGCTTCAAAGACTTTCGCCACAGACGCACTGGCCCATGGTTCTAGGTCCACACTAGTACGACGTTTGATCTCGTCCTTCAGTTCTTGGACCTTGATCCCTAGCTCTTTCTTTACACGATCCGCCTTGTCCAGATCCACACGGACCCCATTGCTGCGCATCTTGACCATCAAGGGTATCAAGCTAGTCTCTAGATTGAAGATGTGGTGCAGATCTTGTTCGTTGATTTCGCTCCTCATACGATCCCACAATCGTAATGTTAACGAAGCATCCTGTTCTGCGTAGTCACCTACATATTTTGCAGGGAGCCGCCACATCTCTCCTTTTGGATCGATCCCCCAGTCCTTTGCCGCTGCACGTAAAACTCTCTCACTTTTGCGTTGTCCCACATAATCTTTGCTCAAGTTATTCAAGCTATACGAAAACCTGTTCTCGTCCACGAGAGGCGCAGCCACCATCGTATCGATGATCCGTCCTTGCACCTCGATCCCTTCTGCTAACAACCAACCAACATCATACGTGGCGTTGTGAAACAGCTTGTCGATGTGTGGCGTTGCCATCTGTTTCTTGAGCCACTTGAGAGTAAACTTCGGGTCCATATTCTGCCCATGCTCGTGACGGATAGGGAAGTACCAAGTCTGATCTCCCGCAGCGACTGCAATCCCCACGATAAAACCATCCTTGCGAGGCCACCCTGGACCCATGGTCATGAGGTTCGGGTCTCTTGTCTCCAAGTCTACAGCAATAGTTTTGTATTGCGTCAGGTCTGGATACTCCGCAGGACAACTCCAATCTGGTTCTGGATTGTCCATCTCCATGCGCTCCAAGAACGCTATGGTTTTTTTGTCTGCTTTGTTTCTTGCCATCTAACATGCTCCGCTAGTTCTGCGATTAGTGCTGTGAAATGATCTGGATGGATCTTGGCTATTACTTCGCCGTTTTCCCAGACATACAGCCCATCGTCTCTTACTGCCCAATAAAAATCCCACTTAGAACTCATACTTATGTCTCCCCGGTGGGTCGATAATATGTAGACTTTGTTTTGATCTTGTTATCCCTACATACATGCAACGGTGCTCGTCATCAGGAGTCTTAGTATTACTAAGATCACAGATTGGAGGCACAGAAGTATATACCGCACAGTTATCATCTTCTCCACCCTTCATGCTGTGAAATGTCGATAACTTGATACGAGGCTTTGAGGTAACATCCTCGCCCCTGCGGACCAACGATTCTATATATAATCTTTCTTCTTCCCCGAACCTTGCAACATCGAACGCATCTCTGCCCTTCTCTGCCACCATACCATATTGATCCATGAGATCATCCCATGTCAGACACGCATCAGGTGCAGCCGCATCGAGAAGCTTTGCAGCCCCATGCTTTACGACCTTGTCATCTCCACGCTTCTTAACGTGCTTGTACAGTTCTCGAACCAAACCTATCTCAACGCCCTCACCACCCTGTAGCCTGTTCCATACTTCCATAGCCTGTGCAGCCTTTTGGTTCACGCTGCTGTTGCCCTTGAAAGAATACAGGTAGCCTTGTTCTCGGAGACGATCTCCCCATTGTCGAACCAAGTTGTTTGTTCGAGCCATCAAGGTCCACGAACCATGGTCCAAGTCCAGTTCGTCTGGGTGATAATGCCAACCTACCTCGCCCTCTTCTTCTGTAGGATGGAACAGCTTGTCTCTCCGAAGCCCGATACGCTTGACGATATCCTGTGATAACGTGTGTACTTTCTGTGGCATACGAAAGCTCTGGGATAGCACCCGAACATTGCTCGAGGATTCCAAGAAGTATCGAATGTCTACGCCTGTCCACCTGTGTATGGCCTGATCGTCATCCCCCGCGATAATCACACGATCCGCATTCGGTGCGATTGTCCTGACCATCTCCCATTGCAATGGTGTGAGATCTTGTGCCTCGTCGATAATCAACAGGTCCAGATGTGGAGGGTTACCTGATTGTATGTACACCTCGATCTGATCCACAAAGTCGATCTTGTTCATCTTCGACTTGTACAAAGAAAACTCCTTCTGGATCCGACGCAGGATATTGAAGTCTTTGCTCCAGTCTTCTGTCTCATTGAACTCTGTCTCGACAGGGACCATGCGATACCTCGCTCGATCAATCATGCGAATGTAA
>MDTD01122556.1_pt1 | contig 11139 bp, 9 predicted proteins | sample 811221 | NCBI WGS metagenome assembly MDTD01 (sample SAMN05326646, study PRJNA326480) | marine metagenome | isolation source: seawater | place: Pacific Ocean: South West | collected 2011
GGGGTAATTTAGAGCTAGTTTCTTTGTTCAAAGTAACAGAACTATCTCTGCCGCTCCGATCTCGCCAATTACCGCCTCCTCGTCGCGTCCGACCCTTTCCAAATCCACCGCTTGACATAGTTTACCTCCTACTTAGGAACTATTTTATGACGTAAGATGATTCCATGCCAAGCTGCTCTGAGTTAAACTGTGCTTATGACTCAAAAACTGGATCTTGAAGAAGTTAATTTTCAGTCTTCGAAGAAATTGAAATATCGCATCTACAATTCGCCCACGAGCGAACAACTTGAAGGTTGGTGGTTGCGTATTCGAATTCTAAGAAAAAATATCGGCTTTCAATTAGTAGGTCAAACGCAAATGCTAAATAGTCTGCTAATGGGATTAATTACAGGAGGCCACGTTTTGCTGGAAGGACCTCCTGGCGTAGGCAAAACAACTGCCCTTAAGACTTTATGCGATTTACTTCGCTGTAAGTTCGCGATCGTTCATAAAACTCATGATTTTATTGGCGCTAATTTGGTTGTAATCAATGAATTAGATAGGTGCGATGATTCATTTAGAAGATCACTTTTGAACGTGATGCAAGAGAAGGAAGTTATAATTGGAAATGAACATTTCTATCTTGATCTTCCCTTCGTTGTTTTTTGCACTATCAACCCGAGAGAAGATGGTCGAATTCCTCTGCTAAACACTGAGTTGGATCGTTTCATGCTGCATTATCGGGTAAACCACCCCTCGTCTTGCGAAGAATTAGAAATTTTGTCTAAGAACCTAGGACAGAAAGAAGTATTTTCCAAATCAATAGAACATGTACTAGATGCAAAAGACCTTTTGGAAATCCAAAGGCTAGTGCTTAGCCTACAATTTGATGATTCTTTAAAGCAGCGAATGGTAGAAACTATGACATGGGTTCGTCAAAAACAACAGAATGAAGTCTGGTCTGGATTTTCTACCCGAAGCACATTGAATTGGGCTAGAGCTGCCTGTGCTAACGCATTTCTCAAAGAAAGAACTAATGTTGAATTAGAAGATTTGGGGGAAGTTATGCCCGTCGTTTTTAGTCACTTGCTACCACAAGAATATCAAACAAGTGAAGCTAGTAATCAGTATATTGCCTCCATGCAAGAAATAGCCTACTCATGAAAATTAAAAATCTATCAAGAGCACTATTTTATGGAGTCTTCACGATTATAGCGGGACTAATAGTCCTAAGCTATTGGCTAGATTCAAATCCATTGATAATTGAGTCAATGAAACTCGGTCCTATTAAGGTTAAATCTCTAAATTTAAAAGTATCCAAAGGATTTCAATCTGAACGACTTACAATAAAGTTGGGTGATCTCCATATCTCGTTATCAGAGGTGGCGATCAATTGGAACAAGTGGTGGTTTCTCCTAGGAAACATTGATTCTGTAATTTGCAATGAAGTTACATTTAAAGTACCTGAATCTATTCAAAACAAGCAGTTAAAAAATGATGATCATCAGTCTTTAATGAACCTTACCTTAACTAGAAGACTTAATATTGGAACTATAAGAGTGAATCAATTGCGAAGTACTGACTCTGCATTCCAAGCTGATTCTATAAAAGCAAGTCTTAGTGGCTCTCAGCTACAAATCCAAGGCTCAAACTTTAGAATGCGATCAGGCAATAAAATCTTACTTCATGCACCTAAATTCAACGGCAAGTTTCATTTTCCAACCAATCGATTGGTATTAGAAAAGTTTGAGTTGAAACATAATCAGATAGGCAATGTCTTGATAAAAGGTTTGGATCTTCCAATAAGTCTCAAACCTGGAGTTTCAGTTGCTTGCAAAGAACTCCACCTGAACAAGATTGACCAAGCTCTTCGAAATTTTACATTACATTGGAAACATGACAATTCCTATCAATCTAGCTTTGGGATTCGAAAACTTGGTAAACTTGAGGTATCAAATCTTATCTTGAATCAAAATCTGAATCTGAAGGAATTGAAACTAGATGCCCGTCAATTTAAGCTAAATTTAAATCTCCAATGGTTAGATAGTTTATTGAATAAAAGATTATCTACAATATTATCTGCATTACCCAGCCCACTGACTACGGGAGAGTTTTTGCCCCATTGTACGGGGGGACAGATGATGCGCTTGGAAATGGATGGTAGTGCTCACCTCAAAAAAGATTTCAACCTTCAAAATCAGGTAAATCTACGTACATCCTTGCACTGGAAAAATACTACTAACAAGAATACTTCCATATTTAGTCATATTAAGCATGATCAAGGTCAAAGCGATTATGAAATTCTACCTTTGCGCCTTAGTATTACCGAAAATAATCAAGATATTTGGCAAAGCACTGTATCAGCTAGAATCGCTTACTCCGCTAATAAGGTAGTTTTCAAAAGTTTTCAATTGGATGAAGTTGACTGGCAAAATAAATTTTCGGCTAGTGATATTAATTCTAATGATTTTACTATTGATAAAAAGTTCAATCTGCATGGTTCAATTAATAGCGGATCGATTTATATACACGAAATTCTCACTAGTGGCCCCTCAAACATTAAATTAAGCGGAGATCCATCTAGAATTAAAGCCTCGATAAACGTACAGAATTTGAGCGTACAAGATTTTGGAATGGCACAACATACTCAGGCGCAAGCCCAGTTCAGCGACAAGCAATTGCAGCTGCAGTTTAATCTTCAAAATTATTCTAAAATAAAATCTTTTTCCAGTGAAGCTAGCGGTTCAATGACTTGGAGTCCGAAACATTCTGAGGGCTTCATTAAAATAAATACAGGCTCATTAAGACTGACAGATTATCTAAAGTTCGATTCCCAGAACGACTCGAGTAAAGCAACATCTGATGTGGCCTATCACTGGACTATTAAAGGAAAAACGGCAATTAATGATGACCAAGTTCAAGGGCTTGGCCACTTTAGCCTTGTTTTTGATCATCGCCTTGAAGGACCCAGCGGTTTTGCCGAACTAGAATCTGCAGTTTTTAAGCTTGCAGGTAACAAATTTAGACTAATTGAGCCAGCCCATTTAAAACTATTTCCCAAACCAAAAGACACTTTTAAAGATGAACTTCTGTGGTCTAAAACCAATCAGAATCAAAGTAGGTCTTTGACCGAGCAACTGCAAGCGATGTGGGACGTCTCTAATCCAAATAATGAACAATTTTATGAATACGGAATTTGGATTCATTTGCTTGCTGGCGTTAAGTTCAGGGGAGAAGATATTGAAATAAAAATCTCTGGTAAATATCCCCAATTACAGTTCAGACTTAATAGTCTTAGTGGAAGATCTGATGAAGAACTGCGGAATTCTTTTCTGGGTAGTTTACAAAACAAATTAGTAGGCCAAAAACTGGAATCATCCAGTGAAACTAATAACTATAAAACCGGAGCTAACTTATTGGTAAACACAATGATCGATAGTTTTTTTGGTAGCGTGTTTAACGACTTTGGAACCCAATTTCATACACAAATCGGAGACTCGGAACAAAACTCTGTAGGTATCCGTCAACCGCTTGGAGAAAACGTGAGTGTAGGCATTACTCAAGGAAAGCAAGGCAACATACAAACGAAGTCCAAGAATTTCGAATTACAATTCCAGCCAGGTTCAAGCTTAAAGATAGAAAATATTGAGAAAGATGGACACCAAAATGAAACCCAAATAGAAATTCAAAAACGGTTTAGATTTTAAGCCGCTTGTTCTTTATCATCGAAGGGACGATAGTTATCTTTGCTGTCCACATTATCTAATTCACGCCCATACTTCTGATACAAATCCCAATACCACTTTGTCATTGCATTAATTTTCTCATCTTTAGGCATATGAATTGAGCCTTCCTTAATGGTAAAACGCTCAAGGAAAGAAGTAGGATCTATCTTGGGTAGATAATGATTTGATACTAAGTCTTTATAGGTCTTGAAATACCATTGCTTCAATTTTTCATAATGATGATCATCAATTTGTATCTTTAATTTTTGAGTTACATTATCAAAATCCAAAATACCCGTATCGAACAAACCTTGTAGATGAATTAAAGCCTCCATGTAATAAGGTAATACCTCACTCGTTTCTCGCCAAGCGATCAAACCAACTGATCTTTTAATAACATCTCTTATGATTTTAAGACGTAAATTTGGATCTAGAGCCTCATCTTCATCATCCATGAAAAAAGCCATTAGCCCACCAGTAGTTGCTTTCCACTCCTCTACATTCTTGTAATTACCAGTCTTATTCATTATCGCTTCAGTGTCATCGGCAACCCACAGGATGTGTCCATATTCGTGACCTATGGTCGAAATATCATAAAGCTTGAACCATAAAAGACGATCTTTAAAAATCACCTCTCTTTCTTCACGCATAAACTCCTGACCGAAAACTTCCCTTGATAAACGCAGAAAAGGTCGAGATCTCAAAATCTGTAAAATATTGTCTGGAAAAGCAAAAATTTTCTTTCCGTGAACTTTGGAAACAACTTCATCATTTGGTACCACTTGCGCAGAAGGCAAACCACAGAAATCAGCTCCATAAAACAAGCCGACTCTACCAATATGAAGCTGTACAGAGTTTAATTTTTTAACTGCAAAATCTACAGTTTCTTTGAAATTCTCATTTTCACTTTTGAAGCTCTCGAAAAACTTCAAGGACATCTGCTCTATTTTGCGTTTGCGTAAACCTTTGGTGCTATGCTCTGGATTAGCCATGCGAACATCCCATTCTAAAGCTACTGCCTGCCGAAAATGATCCTCATAATATTCGAGAGGATGACCTGGTTGAATCGGTCCTCGAATTTGCATCCAAAGTCGATCTACATCAGCCCATTTATTTATCAAATTGTGCACATTGGTTTCTTTAAAAGCATCGATTAATGCTAACAAATAATTCTGCCAAGCTTGCTTCTCATTAAATATAGGATCTTCAAGATCATTGAGAGAATCATGAAACTTCGTAAGTGCCGTGGTAACAGCTAAAACTTCTTCAGGAAAAGCTTCGGAATAAGCCTTTGAAACCCAATGATCACCCTGTCGGACTAACATTGAATAGCATCGGTCTCCAGGTTTACCACCATGACCATTATCAATCAGACCTTCTTGGTTCAGAAACTCATTGATTAATTTTAAGTCGCCATCGAATTCCTCGCTTAATTTTTTGTTAACAATATTTAATATTTGGTGAGTCCAGGCGGGCTGCCATTTCGTGAAGGCAACACCAGTTAGATGGATACCCTTTAATACTGCTCGATAAAATGGATTTAACAAATTTAAATCATCCAGTTGCTGCAGTAATTCGGTCTGCCTTTTGATATAAAATTCGCTGACCCAAGCATAAGCCTGATGTCTGGCCAGCTCTATACTATCTTGATCTCTACCAGCTTTCTTTAATACTTGAATCATAGAATCATCACGCATTGATACTAGGCGAGTTATAAGGGCCAAAAGATTTTCTTTAGAGGATTCCAGTTCTAATTTTTGCAAAATCTCTTGGATGTGTTGCCACCTTAAATCTTGCTTATCAATTGAGTCCTCCAAGAGCTCGTAGTATGATTCAACTCGAGAGTTATGAGTCGATAGTAAGCTTTGAAATTCCTCTAAATCGCGTAAAAAATCCACTGCAGTTTGCATATAATCCTCCGATGTATAGTGACATAACCAGAATTTAGGTGCATTTGTAAAGCTTTCTAACACTTCTAGTATCATAAAAATTTAATATGCAAGACAATTTAGCTACCAGATTAGAAAATGCCCATAGAGAACTACCAAAATACCTTTTGGTGTGTTCGGTTAGCTTTAGTAGCGATTATCTTACTTTATATTGCTTAACAGAGTTCTTGCATTGGCATTATTTGATGAGCGCTTTGATAGGTTTTTTGATTGGCAATATTATGAACTATTTCATAGCCACCAAGCTTGTATTTAGTCGCCGTAAACTAAATTCGAGATACAGTGAATCATTTATCTATGTGGCCATTGGTTTTTTGGTCTTGCCAATCCACCACGGTATTTTATGGTTTTGTACTGAGACTTTAGAAATTATTTATTACATCTCAAAATTCATAGCTTCCGGTGTGGTTTTTCTCGCTATATTTGGCTTAAGAAAGTTTTTTTTATTTTAAGTTCAAACATCTCCTATGCCAATTGTTGAAAACATATGGAAGCTTTTGTCTTTCTCTACGGAAATGATTTTTTTTTGAATTTCCGCTGACTTAGAAATCAGTATTTTTCTTTCGAAAGAGAGGCATGCTTCTACATGTTTTTTTATGGACTTTCGAATATTTACATAATAGAGGTCGCAATTTTTTACGATCCACAAATCCTTTATGTTTGCATTCGGAGTTCCCTCGGAGTTTTTTGGTTTCAGCTGTTTTGATTGCTCTGTTTATCATACTAATTTGTCTTTTTGGACAGATATTAGATGCCCTATTTTCACAGCTAGGTAAAAACAACCCCAGTTTTAATAATTCTAACGTGTTTTATTTTGCAGCATACATGCTAGCTAACTTACTTTTTTTAGCACATTTAGGTCTTTATTTTGGCTACCGCGAAAACGTCACTCTTGATTCAGACACGCTAAGAATCAGGCAGGGCCTTTTTAAAATACACTGGATTAAGCAAATACCATTAGACAATGTTTTTTTTCACCATTGTTGTCAAAGTAGCATGGGTAATTATCACGTGGAAGTCTACTATCACGATGCAGTAGGCAGAACCAAAAAAGTACAATTGGGAGCATACCTAGATGAGATCCATCTTGAAATGTTGACTCATTCATTTGATCGAGTTTATTCAGATAAAACTCTAGCTGTTGCCAAGTCGTAAATAAAAGAGATTCAGTTTATCGGACGAGAGGTATCATCTTGTAGGTCAGTGACCTCTACTCTGTCTACGCAAATGTGCAATGTCCCTTCTACAAATTGAGCATGATGAAGACCTTCGAACCCTACTGGAATATCAAAAAAATATTGGAATTGACGCGCCTGTTCATTACGCATTCGTTTAAGCAAACCATGATTTTGAGATGAGGAATAACCCCAATCATCATTAGCCGAAAAAGTGATTAATTTTCCATAAACCGAAACTCGACATGGAGTCAATTCAATTTCGCAGCTCGCTTCATCCAAGCCGGGCATATCCAAAAGTAGATGTATCCTATCATCCTTATGAATCTGATCTACATTCGGCACGAGAATTTTATAATCGTCACTACTTCGATTAACGATTTCAGAAAGCCTACTCTCGCTATTCTCCTGTTCATGGTCACCTAGATGTGAAAGATTTGAATCAGTCATAACCTCTCCTTAGTCACCTAAATAAACTTTTTTTCCTAGACATAATACTTTTGACACAGCTTATTTAATGTTATATAACATACTTTAACAAAAAGTATAACTTTTTTTCTACTTTTGTATAAAAAATATTAAAAAATGACAAAAAAAGCCTTATTTAAGCAAATATGAACTGTAAAATTGACTGTTTACGAACGGATAGCTTGTGGTAAGTAACGGCATAAGATAGCCAAGCCTTGACCGCCGCCCACACACAATGTCGCAACACCTAATGCTTTGGGTTTAGACAATTGTTTTAAACGACCTAAAAGAGTCATCATTAAACGTAACCCACTAGCACCAAGTGGATGTCCGATACTGATTGCACCGCCCCAAGTATTGATATGCTCTTCAGCTAAATTAAGTTCTTGCTGACAAGCCAAAACCTGCACAGCAAATGCTTCATTGATTTCGTAGGCATCAATTTGATGAGCTTTGAGTTTATTACGACGAAATAGCTTTTGCACCGCAGGTACCGGACCTAATCCCATTATTTCAGGAGCAACCTGCCCCCAAGTGCAATCAACAATTTCTAAACCATCCAGTCCAAGATCCTCAGCTATTGTTTCGCTTACTATAAAACCGCTTGTGGCTCCATCGGATAGCGGAGAGCTTGTAGCTGCCGTAACGCAGCCAGTCTCTGAGAAAGCCGGTTTCAAACTTGCCATTTTGTCTCGATTGACAGGAACGCGAATGCCCTCATCTCGTGCAACATCATATAGTTCTAGTACATGCTCTGAATAATAATTTTTGGCGTAAGCCACATCAGCTAATTCATGAGAGCGGGCTGCAAAATCCTCCTGTTGAAGCCTACTCACAGAAGACACCTTAGCAACCTCCTCCGCTGTATCACCCATATTTACATAAGCTTTGGGGGACTCCTCCCGAATTAAGGAACTCTCTGAAAAACTGCCCCCCTTGCGAGGAATTCTAGACATGGATTCTACTCCAGCCACGAGAACAATATCGGCCTGTTCCAAACAAACTCTAGAACTAGCGATAGCAATCGCCTCAAGTGATGAAGCACATAGACGATTAACCGTCATACCCGGTAGATTAAGACCGGCACCTAAAGCTGCTACACGAGCCACATTGTATCCTTGCTCACCTTCTGGATAAGCACAGCCACAAATTAAATCATCAATTTCGAGATTGAAAAGCAATGGATTTCTTTGTTTCTGAACCCTAAGTAAATTAACCAGCAAATCATCAGGACGAATATCAGTAAGATAGCCCTTGAAAGCTCTCCCAAAAGGAGTTCTTAAAGGTGCAACAAATATAGCTTTTCGCATAGTTTATCCTAACAATTCACCCAATCCTAAGTCGCTTATGCTTACCTTAGGAGCTCGATCTAAACAATGAAATTTTCCATCAGAAATCTTAAACACACCTAAATCGGTGACTACTATATCCACTACAGCGAAACCAGTCAGAGGAAGTTCGCATCGTTTTTTTAATTTCAAATCTCCAGATTTTGAAAAATGTTTTTGCATTACTATCAATGTTCTAGCACCATTAACAAGATCCATTGCGCCGCCCATACCAGTAACTTTTTTACCTGGAATCATCCAGTTTGCTAATGAACCTTCACAATCAACTTCCATACCTCCAAGAACACAAAAATCTATATGTCCACCGCGAATCATTCCAAAACTTAAAGAGCTATCGAAATAGGAGGCACCGTTTGCCACCGCAATCGTCTCCTTGCCTGCATTGATTAATGTAGGGCTTAAGGTATCTCTCGTTGGTCTTCCGCTAACACCCATAACTCCATTCTCGGAATGAATCACAAGCTGCAAATCTAATGGAATCATTTCAGCAATCACAGTAGGCATACCAATTCCCAAGTTGACTGAACAGCCAGATTTAAAAAACTGAATAACCTTTTCAGCCATTTCATACTTTGTCCAAGCCATTAATTCTCTCCTTCTGCAAGAATTTCAAACTCGATATGATTCTGGTAATTGTTCCCTTGAAAAATGCGTTGAACAAATATCCCCGGAAGATGAATATCTTCCGCAGGAATGGCACCAAGAGGAAGCAATTCTTCAACTTCTACAATTGTTGTGGTTGCAGCCATAGCCATTAGTGGAGAAAAATTACGAGCTGTTTCTTTAAACCATAGATTGCCATAATAATCGCCTTTCTGAGCTTTTATAATGGCAAAGTCAGAATGTAATGCTTCTTCTAATACACAGGGCTTATCAAAAGTTTTAATTTCTTTTCCCTCTGCAACCACAGTGCCGTAACCAGTGGGAGTAAAAAATGCGCGAATACCCATTCCTGCTGCTCTAATTCTCTCAGCGAAGGTACCCTGAGGAACTAATTCCACATCAACTTCTCCAGATAACATCTGCGATTCCAAATCTGGGTTGCCACCTACGTAAGAGCAATACGCCTTACTGATTTGTTTGTTTTTTAACAACATTGCAAGGCCACGACCTGAGTTGCCAATATTATTACTGATCACAGTCAGGTTTTTAACATCAGATTGGCATAAAGCATCGATGCAGTTTTCAGCAATTCCACATAATCCAAAACCGCCACTCATAATACTACTACCACTTTTCACATCGTAGAGTGCTTCGTTAGCCGTTGCATAAATTTTACCCTCACTGGGAATCATTTTTCACCTTCCTTAGTCAAGCTTCAGAACTTCTTCAACTCGTTGCATAAGCTCCCGAAGCTCAGTAGTGCTAAGTATAAAGGGCGGCGCTAATATGAGCATACCCTGCTTAATGTAAACATAGACTCCATGTTTCCAGAAGTCCTCCCAACTAAGTTCTAATTTATCTGTTTGTATCGCAGTTAACAGACCTTGGCTGCGTATATCATTTACACCATTAACCTTCTTCAGATTATTTACTTGAATAGCAAAATCCCGTTCTAAACTTATTTTATTTTCACTAAAACTAGAGTCTGTCAGGGTATCGATAACAGTACTCATACAAGCCAATCCTAGTGGATGTGCATAATTGGTGAGACCATTGCTGAGCATTCGATTCTCATAGAAGTCACATATTTCAGAATTAGTGTAAACGGCGCCAAAGGGTATATAACCTCCGGTGATGCCTTTACTCATGCAAACCATATCTGGCTTTATGCCATATTTTTGAAATGCAAAGTTTTTCTGACAACGGCCAAAGCCAACTAGGACTTCATCTAATATCATCAAAATACCAGTGTCATCGCAAAACTTGCGCAGCTGCTTCCACCAACTACGATCACCCGAATGAACACCATTAGTCCCACTTATGGTCTCCAGACAAATCGCTGCTATATTTTCAGCACCTTCCTGTTCAACAATTTTACGTAATTGAATTAAATCACGATCATTCGCTGGCTCAGGTATCCTGATCGTATAATCCTGTAAACCAAAATGATTTTCACTACGCCAATCCCCAGTCACAGATAAGGCCCCCAGAGTAGCTCCATGATAACTTTTTTTTCGTGCTAGAATTTTCTTACCAGAGCGTATTTGACGAGCTATTTTGAGTGCATTCTCTACTGCTTCAGCGCCAGAAAGAGTATAAAAAATGCGTCCTTCTAACTCTAATAGCTTAAGAAGTTTTTCACTGGCCTCATGCTTAAGCTCGAAGTTCGCTTTAGGGGGAGCAATGCTAAACTGTTTAGCTTGCTCATTAATAGCTTGCTTCAAGGGCACAAAGCTATGTCCGAAATGAGCTTGAAAACTAGAACTGATCCCATCAAAAACTTTTCTATCATTCTCAAAGAAAAATGGCCCCTCGCATTTGTCCAAGGCAAAATCAATCACTTCTGACTGAATACTCCACGAATAATAGTATGGCTTCATTGCCTTACAAA
>MDTD01139694.1_pt1 | contig 11139 bp, 6 predicted proteins | sample 811221 | NCBI WGS metagenome assembly MDTD01 (sample SAMN05326646, study PRJNA326480) | marine metagenome | isolation source: seawater | place: Pacific Ocean: South West | collected 2011
AATTATTTTTTCTAATTTTTCTTTTGAACTTTTTTTATTCATTGTATCACTTGAAAAAATTTCAATTTTTTTTGATGGAAAAATTTTTTTTACTTCCTCTGAAATTCGTTCAACTCCTGGACCACTAAAAATAAATTCACATTTTCCACTTTTTTTACAATCTCTACTCAACGATGTTTTGAATCCACAATAATGACACAATAAGTTATTTCTTTTTTTATGGTAAACTAAATTTATTGAACAATTCGGACATGAGTAACTCTTGATGCATTTTTTACATAGTATATTCGGTGAAAAACCTCTTCTGTTTAAAAAAAAAAGTACCTGATCCTTTTTTTCAAGATGAAAAAAAACTTTTTGAACTATTTCATTTGAAATCCAAGATTGTTTATTTAGTTTAACATTATTTAAATTTATTATTTCATAATTTGGTAGAGAAGCATTTAAATATCTCTTTTCTAGTTTTGAAATTCTATATTTCCCTTTTTTAATATTTTCATAAGTCTCAATTGATGGAACAGAAGTAATTAGATTGATTGGAATTTTTTCAAATGAAGCCCTGGCTACCGCCATATCTCTTCCATTATAAGACACTCCCTCATCTTGTTTATATGATTGATCATGTTCTTCATCTACTATAATTAATCCTAAATTTTTAAATGGTAAGAACAGAGAAGACCTTGCTCCTATTACTACTTTTATTTTTTGCTCTGAAATACCACTCCAAATAATTTTTTTATTTTTTTTTGAGACACCAGAATGCCAAAGCGCTGGCTTAAAACCAAAAAAATCAATAAATTTTTTTTCGAACTGACTTGTTAAGCCAATTTCAGGTAACATCACTAAAACTTGATACCCTTTTTCTAATTTTTTTTTTAAAGCCTCAAAATACACTAGAGTTTTTCCAGAACCTGTAGTGCCTTGCAATACATGAACATTGAATTTTCGGTTAGATGTTTCAATCTCATTCAATGAATTTTTTTGTTCTTTTGTTAGATTTATTGAATTTTTTTTTACCTTAAAAACAAAATCTTTATAAAACTTTTCATCAAGTTTTCCTACAGGCTCACCACTCAATAGAAGAAGCTTTAAAGCCATTCCCTTTGGAACTACATTATAATCTGCAAACCAATTTAAAAAATCCAATGTATCCTTTTTTAATCTTGGTATATCTAATTTTTTAGTTATTTTTTTAAGTTTAAATTTTTTAGAGTCCTTTTTTTCAAATTCATTCCAAACTACTCCCGAAATTTCTACTTTTCCAAACGGAACTCTTACAAAATCTCCAACATTTAGTCTTAAATTACTCTCATAAGTAAATGGATGGTTGAAAATATTTGGCAATAGAATCGGAAACTTCATTTTTTAATAATATGAAAAATTATTAAGAGTGTATCGCTCTTTTATCAACAGATAATGCTGCTTCTTTAACTGCTTCTGAAAAAGTTGGATGTGCGTGGCATGTTCTCGCAATATCTTCAGAGCTTGCACCAAATTCCATGGCAATACCAATCTCTGCGATTAATTCTCCAGCATGAGGCCCGATTAGATGTGCTCCTAGCACTTTATCTGTTTTTTTATCAGCTAAAATTTTTACAAAACCTTCGGTATCATCAATCGCTTTTGCCCTAGAATTTGCCATAAAGGAAAATTTGCCTATTTTATATTCAATATTTTTTTCCTTTAACTGCTCTTCTGTTTTTCCAATAGATGCAACTTCTGGTGTTGTATATATAACTCCTGGAATAGTATCATAATTAACATGCCCAGATTGACCAGCAATATTTTCTGCTACAGCTATTCCTTCATCTTCTGCTTTATGAGCAAGCATTGGACCAGTTATAACATCACCGATAGCATAAATATTATCTAGATTTGTTTGAAAACTTTTATTTGTTTTTACTCTTTTTTTATCATCTGTCTCAATACCAATTTTTTCAAGATTTAATCCATTGGTATTCGGCTTTCTACCGACAGAAATTAATACTACATCAGATTTGAGATCTTTTTTACTTCCATTTTTATCAGTCATTAAGATAGTGGCTCCAGAATTATCTTTTGTGATTTTATCAACCTTGTGCTGCATATGGAAATTAATACCTTGTTTCTTTAAGATTTTCATAAACTCCATCGAAATTTCTTTATCCATTCCTGATATAATATGATCTAAAAACTCAACTACGTGTACTTCTGCGCCAAGCCTAGACCAAACAGATCCCATTTCTAGTCCAATATAACCACCACCTACGACAACCATTTTTTTTGGTACTTTTGATAAATTTAAAGCTCCAGTCGAAGAAATTATTACTTTTTCGTCGAAGTCAATGTCTGGTAAAGATACAGGAACTGAGCCAGTTGCAATTATAATTTTTTCAGAATTTATCTGTGTTTCTTTATTATTTTCATCTTTAATAATAATTTCATTTTTAGATTTAAAACTACCTGTGCCTTTAAAATAGGTTACTTTATTTTTCTTAAACAAGAATTCAACACCCTTGGTTAGAATAGTTACTGCTTTATCTTTATTTTTCATCATTTTAGATAAATTTAATTTTACCTCACCAATTTCAATACCTTTATTTGATAAATTTTGTACTTTATGAAATTCTTCTGACAAATTTAATAAACTCTTTGATGGTATACAACCAACATTAAGACATGTCCCACCAAGTGAACCTCGTGATTCAATACATGCAGTCTTTAAGCCTAATTGAGCTAATCTTATAGCGCACACATATCCACCAGGACCACCACCAATAACAACTACTTGAAAATTATCTGCCATCTATATATCTAAAAATAACCTTCTAGGGTCCTCTAGATTCTCTTTTATCATTTTTAAAAAAGAAACAGACTCCTTTCCATCAATTATTCTATGATCATATGATAAAGCAAGGTACATCATGGGTCTTATTTTGATTTCGCCATTAACTACCATTGGCCTATCAACGATATTATGCATACCTAACACTCCAGATTGAGGTAAATTAAGTATTGGGGTTGAAAGCATTGATCCATAAACTCCACCATTACTTATAGTAAATGTTCCTCCTTGAAGATCTTCAATAGTTAATTTTCCAACTTTTGCTTTCTCAGATATTTCTTTTATATTTTTCTCGATATCAGCAAATGATAACTCATCTGCATTTTTTAAAACCGGTACAACTAAACCTTTATCAGTTCCTACGGCAAAACTTATATTATAATAATTTTTATATATAATATCATCGCCATCTATTTCTGCATTTACAACTGGAAAGTTTTTTAAGGCTACTACACATGCTTTAACAAAAAATGACATGAAACCTAATTTTATTCCATATCTATTTTGAAAATCGTCTTGATTTTCTTTTCGCATTTCTATTACATTTGTCATATCGATTTCGTTAAAAGTTGTTAGTAAAGCTGCATTTTCTTGGGCTTGTTTCAAACGCTTAGCAATTGTTTGTCTTAATCTAGTCATTTTAATTTTTTCTTCATGACCAAATTTTATTTTTCTATCAAAAGGTGGGGGTTTTACTCCCATTAATTCAATTAAATCACCTTTTAAAATCCTACCATCCTTCCCCGATCCTTTGATCGATTTAATATCGATTTCATTTTCTGAAACAATTTTTCTAACAGCTGGTGATAGTTTTTGATCCTCATTTTTCAAATTTTCCTCAATTTTTTGAGTATCTTTGATTTCATTTGTAAGGACAAGAGGTTCATTTATTGTCTTTTTTTTTTCACTACTTTCATCAAAAATTTTTGGTTCTTTTTTTTCTTTGGGAACATCAAGTGTAACAACATTATCCTCATTAATTGTGGGTTTAACTTTTTCAATTTTAATTTTTGAGTTATCTACGCTCTCAGTCACTGAACCCAAAACAGCTCCCACTTCAACAATTGTGCCGTCAGATGAATTAATTTTAGTTAACGTTCCTGATACTGGGGAAGGGACTTCTAAATTAACCTTGTCAGTTTCTAATTCTACAATTGGTTCATCAGCATCAACTTTATCTCCTTCTGATTTTAACCATTTAGATACAGTGGCTTCTGTAATACTTTCTCCAAGCACTGGTACTAAAATTTTTTCACTCATCATTATTTATTCAAAAACTTTCTTTACAATTTCTTGTTGTTGAGAACTATGCCTTTTAGCATATCCTGTTGCAGGTGAAGCGTCAGGGCTTCTTCCTATATAAGAAATTTGATTATTATTAGCCTTAATGCTATCCAATGTCCATTGGATAAAATCTCTAACTGAAAACCAGGCACCCATATTTTTTGGTTCTTCTTGACACCAATAAAATTTAGCATTTTTGGCATAAGGCTTTAACTCTTTAACAAGACTTTTTGCTGGAAATGGGTAAAGTTGTTCTATTCTGTAAAAAACTATATCATTTCTTTTTAGTTTCTCTCTAGCCTCAAGGAGATCAAAATATATTTTTCCAGAACAAAGAATCACTTTTTTTATTTCTTTATTTTTTTTCAATTTAATAAATCCTTTAACCTTAGGATCAATTGCATGATCCCACAAAACTCTATGAAAAGAATTTTGTTTACTAAAATCCTCTAAATTAGATATGCAATATTTATGTCTCAATAAAGATTTTGGTGTCATCATTATTAATGGTTTTCTGAAGTCTCTGTGCATTTGTCTTCTTAGAGCGTGAAAATAATTTGCAGGTGTTGTGCAATTCATTACCTGCATATTATCGTTAGAACATAATTGTAAAAACCTTTCAAGTCTAGCTGAGGAATGCTCTGGTCCCTGACCTTCATATCCATGTGGTAGTAACATCACTAATCCAGAGGCCCTTGACCATTTTCTCTCACCTGAAGCAACAAATTGGTCTATTACCACTTGAGCACCATTGGCAAAATCACCAAATTGAGCTTCCCATATTGTAAGTGTGTTTGGCTCAACTAAACTGTAACCATATTCAAAACCTAAAACTGCCAGCTCCGATAAAAAACTATCAACAATTTCAAAATTTTTTTGTTTTTTTGAAATATTATTTAATGGTATGTATCGAGAATTATCTAACTGATTTCTTAAAACGGAATGTCTTTGACTAAATGTTCCTCTACCAGAATCTTGTCCGACTAATCTTACTGGGTAACCATCTAATAACAGCGAACCAAAGGCTAATGATTCAGCAGTTGACCAATCTATTCCTTTCTCATTAGAAACAGACAATTTTCTATTGTCTAGAATTTTCTTTATAGTCTTATGAATATTAATTTTAGTTGGAATTGAGTTAATTTTTTCAGAAATTTCATGCAACATCTTAATATCCGCACCAGTAATGCCTCTTTTATCTTTGCCTCTCTCAGGCTTATATCTTGACCACGTACCTTCAAACCATTCAATTTTAGGTTTATAATTTTTTGCATCTTTAAACTGTTCGTCTAATAAATTTTTAAATTTTATAATGGATTCACTTAAATAATTTTCGGATATTGACCCCTCATTAATTAATTTTTCACCATAAACTTTTACTGGTGAGGGATGAGAACGTATTTTTTTATACATTAGTGGTTGAGTAAATGATGGTTCATCTCCTTCATTATGCCCAAACCTTCTGTAACATATTAAGTCTATTACAACATCTCTATTAAATTTTAATCTAAAGTCTGTGGCTATTCTTGCAGCATAAACTACTGCCTCTGGATCATCACCATTCACATGAATAATTGGAGCTTCAACCATTTTTGCAACATCTGATGGATAAGGTGAAGATCTTGCGAATCTTGGACTTGTAGTAAAACCGATTTGGTTGTTTATTATAATGTGGATAGTACCTCCTGTATTATGTCCTGGAAGACCAGACATAGCAAAACATTCGGCAACAACTCCTTGCCCAGCAAAAGCAGCATCCCCATGTATCAATATGGGTATAACTTTTTTTCTCTCTTTATCTTTATGAAAAAATTGTTTCGCTCTAGTTTGTCCTAGTACAACTGGATTGACTGCTTCCAAATGAGATGGATTGTCAGTCAAACTTACATGAACAGAATTTCCATCGAATTCTCGATTAGATGAAGCACCTAAGTGATATTTAACATCTCCTGTATCATCTTTTGATTTAGAACTAATTTCACCAGCAAACTCATTAAATATTCTTTTATAAGATTTTTGTAACACATTAGCTAAAACATTTAGTCGGCCTCTATGAGACATTCCAATTTTAACTTCTTTTACCTGGGATTGACCTCCGATCTTAATAATTTGTTCTAGCGCTGGAATTAAACTTTCACCCCCATCTAGACCAAATCTTTTTGTCCCAACATATTTAGTATGTAAAAATTTTTCAAAACCTTCAGCTTGTATCAATTTATTCAAAATTGCTTCTTTACCATTCTGAGTAAATTTTAAATCATCTTTTTTTTCAACTCTGTCTCTAAACCATTTTCTTTCTGTTGGGTTTGAAATATGCATATATTCATATCCCAATGAACCACAATATTTATTTCTTAAGAAATTTAAAATTTCCTTAATGTTTGAATACTGTTTGTTAGTGACACCATCTAAAAAAATTTTTTTTTGATAGTCTTCTCTTTTAAAACCATATGATTCAGGATGAAGCTCATCTAAATAATCTACTTTCATTAATCCAAGAGGATCTAATTTTGCAATCAAATGTCCCCTCTGCCTATAAGATCTTATCATGGAAACAGCTTTTATCGAGTTGGCATTTGATTTAATAGTTTCAAGTTCATTTGGCTGAGGTCTTTTATCAGACTCACTTAAATCTTTGTTTATCTTAAATTTTTTGGATGGGCTCCATGATGGTCCATTTATCTCATTTACAATTACATCTAATTCTTCACCAATGTCATCAAAATAATTTTTCCAACTTATTGGTAGGTCTGGGTCATCATTTACAAATTTCTTGTACATTTCCTCTATGAAAGCACTATTTGATTTAGTTAAAAAAGCTGTTTTTTTATATTCAAGATTTTTAGATGAAGACATTTTTTTAATAATATAGACCTAGAGAAAAATTTTTCAATTAGACAATTTATCGAACAATGTTTTTCCAATTTTTGAGGGCGAGTTTGCTATAGTAATTCCACATTCTTCCATTTTTTTTATTTTTTCTTTTGCTCCTCCTTTTCCTCCTGAAATAATGGCTCCTGCGTGACCCATTCTTCGTCCTGGGGGTGCTGTTACTCCAGCAATAAATCCAACTATCGGTTTTTTGTTTTTATGATTTTTAATAAATTCTGCAGCTTCCTCCTCTGCCGTGCCTCCTATTTCACCAATCATTAAAATTGATTGAGTTTCTTCATCGTTTAAAAATAGATCTAAGCAATCAATAAAATTAGTGCCATTGATTGGATCACCCCCGATTCCGATACATGTTGATTGTCCTAATCCATTTTCAGTTGTTTGTGCTACAGCTTCATAAGTTAGTGTTCCAGATCTTGAAACTATACCAACAGATCCTCTTTTATGAATGTTACCTGGCATTATCCCAATTTTACATTCATCTGGTGTAATTATTCCAGGACAATTTGGACCAATCAATCTAGATTTTGATTTTAATAATCTTTGCTTAACTCTAATCATATCTTGTATTGGTATACCCTCGGTAATACAAACAATCAGTTCAATAGATGCATCTATTGCTTCTATAATTGCAGCTGCTGCAAATTTTGCCGGAACATATATCATCGTTGCAGTTGCGCCCTCAGCATCTTTTGCCTCTTTTACTGTATTAAAAACTGGAAGTCCCAAATGATTTTGACCACCTTTTTTTGGTGTGACTCCACCAACTAATTTTGTTCCATATTTTATTGCCTGCTCAGAATGGAATGTCCCATGTGAACCGGTGAACCCTTGGCATATTAATCTAGTTTCTTTATTAACTAAAACTGACATTTATTTTATAGCCTTAACAATTTTTTTTGCAGCATCATCAAGATTTTCAGCAGAAATTAATTTTAAACCTGAATTATCTAATATTTCTTTTCCCTCTTTGAAATTTGTACCTGCTAACCTTACTACAAGTGGTACATCAATATTAATTTCTTTTGCTGCATCAACAACGCCTTGAGCAAGTACATCGCATCTCATAATGCCCCCAAAAATATTTATTAATATCCCCCTAACATTCTTATCTGATAAAATTATTTTAAAAGCAGCTGAAACTTTTTCTTTTGAAGCACCTCCTCCAACATCTAAAAAATTTGCGGGTTCTGAACCATATAATTTGATTATATCCATTGTTGCCATAGCCAATCCTGCACCATTTACCATACATCCAATAGCACCATCTAATTTTATATAAGCTAAATCATGTTTACTTGCTTCAATTTCAGCAGGATCTTCCTCATTCAAATCTCTTAACTCTAAAATTTCTGGATGTCTAAACAGTGCGTTGCTATCAAAATTAATCTTAGCATCTAAACAAATAATTTTTTTTTCTTTAGTTAATATTAGCGGATTAATTTCAACCATATTTGCATCTGTTTTAGTAAACATTTTATAAATTGATTTAATTAGGGAAATGGCCTCTGTTTTTGGTTTTTCTTCTAAATAGAAATTTTTGACTATCTTTTCACAATCTTCATTTGAAATTTCTTTATCTAAGTCTACTTTTATTGTCGAAATTTTTTCTGGAGAATTAATTGCTACTTCTTCGATATCCATTCCTCCTTGATCACTTGAAATAAATGCAATTTTTGAAGTTCCTCTGTCAACTAAACAAGACAGATAAAATTCTTTTTCAATATTTGATGATACCTCTACATATAATCTTTTTACTTCTTTTCCCTCTGGTCCTGTTTGATGAGTAATTAACCTTTTTCCCAAAAGCTCATTTGCTGATTTTTTGAGCTCATTTAAATTATCTACAATTTTTACACCTCCAGCTTTTCCTCTACCACCCGCATGGATTTGCGCTTTTAGAACATATTTATCAGTTTTTAATAATTTACATTTTTCTAAGAGTTCATCTACGGTAAAACCAAATACTCCCTCTGGCACCTCTGCACCAAATTGTTTTAAAATTTGTTTTGCTTGATGCTCGTGTATATTCATTATTTAGCTAAATCTGAATCTATTTTTGAAGCTGCTTCCCAAAGTTTTTTAACAGCATCGATTGAGTGAAGAAATTCAGATTTTTCTTTTTCATCTAAGTCAATTTCCTCAATTTTTTCAACACCATTTTTTCCAATGATAATTGGAACGCCAGCATATATATTCTTAATTCCATATTCACCATTCAGATAAGCAGCACATGGAAGTAATTTTTTCTCATCTTTCAGATATGCTCTAGCCATTGCAACTCCTGAGGCAGCTGGCGCATAGAAAGCTGAACCTTTTTCTAAAAATTTAACAATCTCTGCTCCACCATCTCTTGTCCTTTGATTTATCTCTTCTAATCTCTCTTGAGAAATTTTTCCATCTTTTAGTAAATCTAATAATGGTTTTCCTGAAACTTTAGTGAATCTTGGTAATGGAACCATTGTATCTCCATGTCCTCCCATTACCATTGCATCTATTTCTTTTACAGGAATATTAAATTCTTTTGATAAAAATAATTTAAATCTTGAACTGTCTAAAATACCAGCCATTCCAACAACCTTATTCGGTGAAAGACCTGAAAATTTTTGAAATGCCATTACCATTACATCTAAAGGATTAGTAATACATATAACGAATGCTTCTGGTGCATTTTGTTTGATCCCCTCAGCAACTTGTTTGATAATTTTTAGGTTAATACCAAGTAAATCATCTCTACTCATGCCAGGTTTTCTTGGGACACCAGCTGTAATAATTATAACATCTGAGTCTTTTATATCTTTGTAATTATCAGTCCCTGAAAATTTTACATTAAAACCATCCACCGAAGAAGATTGAGCAATATCTAAAGCTTTTCCTTTCGCAATACCACTAGCAACATCAAATAAAACTACCTCTCTTACTAATTCTTTTATTCCAATTAAGTGGGCAAGAGTTCCACCGATTTGGCCAGCACCGATTAAAGATATCTTACTCATATTCTTATTTATTTCATTGTTGGCATCACAAATTCAGCATTAGATCGAATTCCTGATGGCCATCTTGAAGTTATAGTTTTTAATTTAGTATAAAATTTTATACCTTCCATACCATGCATGGCACTATCTCCAAATAAAGATCTTTTCCACCCCCCAAAACTATGAAAAGCCATCGGAACAGGTATTGGGACATTTATTCCAACCATCCCAACCTGAATTTTGCTTGCAAATGTTCTTCCAGCATCACCATCTCTAGTATAGATACTTACTCCATTTCCATACTCATGATCATTTATTAATTTCGCTGCCTCCTCGAAAGAGTTTACTCTGACAACTGATAGAACGGGTCCAAATATTTCTTCTTTATAGATTCTCATTTCTTTTTTAACATGATCAAACAAACAGCCACCAATATAAAATCCATTCTCGTATCCTTGTAATTTTAAATTTCTTCCATCAACTAGTAGTTTTGCACCTTCTTTGACACCTAAATCAACATAGCCCCTGACTTTTTCAAGATGTTCTTTTGTAACTAGTGGACCCATTTCTGAATTCTTGTCCATACCAGGGCCAACTTTTAAAGCTTCTACTTTTTTTGATAATCTTGATACTAGCTCATCTCCGATATCTCCTACAGCGACAGCAACTGATTGGGCCATACACCTTTCTCCTGCTGAGCCATACGCAGCTCCCATCAAACCGTTTACAGCACCATCTAAATCACAATCTGGCATAACAACTAAATGATTTTTTGCACCTCCTAAAGCTTGAACTCTTTTTTCGTTCTTAGCTGAATTTTCAAATATATATTTAGCAATAGGCGTTGAACCAACAAAGCTCACTGCCTTAATATCTTTATTTGTAAGAATTGCATCTACAGCCTCTTTATCTCCATTTACAACATTAAAAACACCATCTGGTAAACCTGCTTCTTTTAAAAGTTCTGCTAATCTTATTGAGCAAGATGGATCTTTTTCAGAAGGTTTTAATATAAAAGTATTTCCACAAGCGATAGCTATAGGAAACATCCACATCGGGACCATTGCTGGAAAATTGAATGGTGTAATTCCTGCAACAACTCCTAAAGGTTGTCGTATTGACCAACTGTCAACGTTAGTTCCAACATTTTCTGAAAATTCTCCT
>MDTD01200185.1_pt1 | contig 11139 bp, 10 predicted proteins | sample 811221 | NCBI WGS metagenome assembly MDTD01 (sample SAMN05326646, study PRJNA326480) | marine metagenome | isolation source: seawater | place: Pacific Ocean: South West | collected 2011
AATAATCTAAAGAAGTTAAATTTTCCGTAAATTTATCTTTAGAAAGAGATAATTCTGAATCTAATAAATCGTATCTTTCTTCAATAAGAGATTGATAGGATTCATTAGATTTGAGCGTCATTTGAAAGGCTATGGTTTTTAAGTCTTCACTTATTAACAAACCTTTATAAACTTCATTATTTTCAAAATCTTTTTTTGCTTTGACAAAATCAAGTTCTGGGGTCTTCAAAGTAATTAAATTTTCTGATAATTCATTTATAGATTGTTCTTGATAAGTTAACAAAGGAACATCTAAAAAACTTAGAACGTTATTTATTCCATCGATTTCATTTAATTCATTTACAAAACTTGTAAGAACCTCAATAGTGTCTTTGCTAAATATATTTTGATTTGGCGTAAAAGATACAACTAAAAAATCACTAGACCCATATTTTCTTGAGTTTTCTCTATAAACCTTAAGATCAGGGTCATTATCTAAAAGCAAAGTATCTGAAGATGCATCCAATTGAAAGTTTGGGACTCCAAATGCTGAAAATATACAAATTCCAACAAGCAAATATATGAAGAGACGAGAATTTGTAACTAAAATACTAAATAATTTGCTCATTTAATCTCAAATTGCCTCTGTCTATCTCTATATCGCTTTCTGTCAAATTCTGATTTTTCATTTATACAATACAAGCATGAAATTCCTTTAACATAATCTTTATGTTTAATATCCTCTGGTGAAAGAGGCCTCCTACATGCAAAACACTGAATAAAAATTCCTGGATCTAATTTCTTATCAACTGTAACTCTTTCATCAAATACAAAACATTCACCAATCCAGTTTTCTTTATCTATGTCTGAATCTAAGTAATTTAAGATACCGCCTTCTAATTGATAGGTGTTTTCTACTCCTTTTTCATTCAGTATCGCAGATGCCTTTTCACATCTTATTCCTCCAGTACAAAAAATACCCAACTTCTTCCTCTTTAGTAAATCAAGATTACTATCAACAAAATCTTTAAATTCCCTGAAATTTTTTGTCTCTGGAGATAAAGAATTTTTAAAACTTCCAACTTTAGTTTCATAGATATTTCTTACATCTACTATTAAAGAGTTTTTTTCCTTAATTAAATCATTCCATTGTTTAGGATTTAAATATTTTCCTTCAAAATCATATGCTTTCAAAGATGTTCCAGAAGGAACTAATTCTGTTCTTTCTTTTAATTTAAATCTTTTGAAGGGTTTTCTAGAAGAATTTGAAAATCTAAAACAAAGCTCTCCGGTATGCCTTTCTAAAGAATCTTTTAAGTCTTTTAGTGATTCTAAATTTTTAGAGGCTACAGTTGAGTTTATGCCTTCTGGTGTAAGTATAATTGTTCCTACAATGTCAGTTTGTAATTTAAAAGCTTCTAATGAATGCTTGACTTCATCTGTGTTAAGCATCAAACACTTATAAAAAGTAGCAATTGTAAACATTTACTTTACTTACTTATCTCCACCCAAACAGAGAGGTGAATCTAAAGAATCCCCAGTTCTTTCTTTCCATTCTTCTGATGTGAAAGGATGAATTGCTATAGCATGAATAATTTTCATTTCTTCAGACAAAACCTCATAAACTTTTTGATGTCTTTTTACAGCTTTAAGGTCTATAAAGTCATCTGAAACTATTACCACTTTAAAGTGTGATTCTGAGCCTGGTTCAACATTATGATTTGGACTTTCATTTATAACATCTAAAAAAAGCACCGTGATACCAGATATCAGCTTTTCTTCTATTTTATCTTTAACCATCTTACTCTGAAGAATCAATATAATTTAATTCAGATAACTTTTCTTCATGACTTTCCTTCGTAGTAGTCACAAAGGAAATTGTGAAGAGAGAAATTGCCCATAAAATTATAGATGCAGTAACTGCAGTTACTCCAAAAGTAAATAAGACTTCTGGGTTAACTTTTCCAGGAACAGCATTAGCAGGCCATGCAGCGAATGTTAAAATCATACCTGCAGCAAAAGCTCCTGCCCCACTCATGCATTTGGCTGCAAAAGATCTAGCTGCTAAAAGAGTACCTTCCATTCTTCTTCCAGTTTTAATCTCAACTTCTTCAACAGTATCCCAGACCATTGAATTAAGTGTTGTGAAAGAAATAACAGAAGTTGCTACACCGATGAAATGAAAAATTAAAACACCTGCCAATACTATAGGCGAACCATTATCTGGTAATAACCCTAAAAGTCTTAAAATTATAATCCCATTTTCTACTGTAAGAGAAACTGCAAATAGTAATAACGCTCCATTTCTTTTCCCAAATCTATTAGCAAGAAAAGGAGAAACGACGATTCCTACTAAAGGGGCTAAAAATAAACTCAACCCTATAGTAAGAATATTTAAAGGCGTAAATTCCCAAAAAAAACTATAATAATAAAGCGTTAGATTAGTTCCTATTCCACCAGCAACTCCCATCATTATCATTGCTATAAATAAAATAATGTAATTCCTGCTAACAGTCATAGTTTCATATAGCTCTCTGAAGATAATTTTTATAGACTTTCGTTCAATTTCTGGAGCATGAAGGTCTTTAATATGTTTATGAGTGCCCATCGCTGTTACAACAATTGCAATAAACATAATTGGACTACAAACAAGCCCATAAGTTATCCATGTGTCAGCAACAAATCTGGCATCCTGAGTGCCAGTTAAAGTGCTGTAAACAACAAAAATCCATAAAGAATTCCATACAGCTAAACCTCCCCACCAGCCAAACCAATAGCGATAAGATAAAAGCGAACTTCTTTCAACATAGTCTTTAGAAAGTTCTGGTCCTAAGGCATTGCTAGGAATTTCATAGATTGTAATAGCTGTTCTGATAACAGCCCCAACTATTAATAGAAACCAAAATAATTCTATTTGAGACATATTATCTGGAGGATCCCAAATTAAAAAGAAGGATATAGCAACCGGAATAGCTGATGCATACATCCAAGGATGTCTTCTTCCCCATTTAGATTGAGTTTTATCAGAAAAATATCCTATTAAAGGGTCAGAAATAGCATCTATAACTAACATCAATAATATGGCTAAGCCCGCAAGATTTGGTGCCAGTCCAAAAACCTGAACATAAACAAATAAAAGAAAATAATTAAAAGCATTGTCTTTTATTCCGTAAGCTAAAGATCCAAATCCATAAAAGAATTTTGTCAAAAATGGTAATTTTTCTCTCATTTATTTACTTATTAGCATCTCTTAAAGTTAGAGTATTACATACTTATCAGGGAATTTGGCAGAAGGAATAAAGACTTCTAATCAATGAGTTATTGATAATTTATAAATATCGGAGAAGACCACGCCCTCTCTTCAGACATCATTGTGCAGTTATCCGCTCTAGAAGTTTTATAATTACCGTAACAAAAATTTACTTTTTTACAATTACCTTGTTCGTCAAAGTCGCACCTGATATTACCTTTGTTTATTCTTAATGAAGGTTTTTCTATAGCTCTTACGTAATAAACAGAATCTCTCTTGTCCTCTGCATAATCTTCATCAGTAAATGTGATACGACAATTAGTTGTATCTTCAGGGCAAATGAAAGTTTTCCAAGGATCAAAGATAAGTTTATCCACTTCTTCATCTTTTGTATTTTGTGGAGTTATTTTAATAATCTCTATTCTTGAAATTTTTTTTCTTTTATTGGAAGGGTTGTAGCATTCATTTTTGCAAAGCTTTTTTATTTCTTCAGATGAGACTGAACTTAAATTATAATCTGGACACCCTGGCTTCTGTTCAAAAGAGCCTAATGCCTGAACTTCAAAAACTGGGTTATTTTGCAAAGTAGTTTCAGAACCCATTGGTAACGACTGCTGCCCTTCTTTTATTAGGTTAAACCATAATAAAATTCTTGGGCCACTAGTAGCATAAGTTTCCCTTTTTTTAAATGCATCCCATATTCCTTCTCTAGACCTTGACTCTACATGCACCGCAGCTAAGCCACCTGTTGTAAAAAAAGATGATTGTCTTACTGGCTCCCAATAAGAAAAAGGATCAGGTAAATCTAATTCCTCTACTTTTACTTCTCTTGGAATATCTGAAATTTCTTCGACAGGTTGCAAGACCTCTTCCATAAGTTTTAAAACAGGGCCATTTGCTTCTGTAGTGACTAATCTATCGACTGCTTTATAACCTGTTCCGGGTCTGGATCTATGATTATCGCTTGAAGCAATAAATCCAAATTTAAAACTTTTTTTAATGTCATTTTCAAAATTTCTTATAGCCAATGCATATTGAGCAGAACCTTTTGGTCTGTAATTAAATGAGGGTATAAAGCAATCTTTACATTGTCCAGAATCTAACCACTCTTCTGGTTTTACTCCAGGCACAGCATAGTGTCCTGATAACCCACCCTCTACATACATTTGTCTAGCTAAGACAGCTCTTGTTGAACAAATAGCATTGCTCACACCATTTTCTATACATCTTTTTCTGATAATTTCTCCTGCTTGCCAGCAAGATGGAAGGTAATTTTTTGTTGGCTCTGGACATGATTTAGAACTTCCTGAAGATACAGTAGAGGTCCAAGATCTAAACTCTTCTGAATTTCCATGGCCTGACATAATTTCGAAGGAAATTTGTTTCGAAGGATCATGGTTATCGCCTATTAACTGCTTATCCCAGCTAGACTCGCTTGGAGTGTAAAAACCCCACGTATTTCCATGAGGTATTACTATTGAATCCGATTTAATTTTATCTAAAGAATCAAATAATTCCTTAGGGTTATAAGCTGAAAAGAAACAAGTATTTTTAGGATCATAGGCTTCTCCAGTACTGCATGTTTCAGAATCTATTATGTGTTGAACAAAAGAAATAAAATCAGCATATCTATCTCTATTTTTAAAATCTAACAAACTTAAATTTAAAGCATTAGATCTTACGGTATAGATTGTACTTGGATTTCTCATTCCATCCGTGGCAATACCTCCGGAACCGATAGGCATATTAGGCAATAAATTATCTTCTGTTTCTAAAAAAAGAACATTTTTATGACCGTAATGGTCTTCTTTTTGATCATTAATTTGTGTCCATTCAAATCCTACAAAAGAAATCAAATCTGGAACGGTCTTATTCTCATTTACTGCATTACAATTTCGAATGGCCTTTTTTGTCTCCATCCACTTCATAGGAGTAGCTGCCTCAGCATGATCTGAAATTACCCAAAAATCTAAAGCTGAACAAAATCTAGCATAATCACATGCATCAGATATTGGGTGTGGCCCTTCGCCGTTATTCAAGGGAAGACTCCATAGAAAAGCATCGCTTGAATAAGTAGAATGAACATGGGTATCGCCAAACAGAATTTGTTTGTTATCTTGATTCTCTTTTAGTTGAGACTGAATTTTTAATTTAACAAGGTCTTCAGGGTAAGGTTTTTGAATAACTTTTCCACTCACTTCTAAAGTACCAAAGAATCCAAAATAAAACGCTAAGGAATAAGTAAAAGCCGTAAATAGGATTATGAATAAAAAACTTAGAAACCATAAAGAAATTTTTTTAAATAACCTCAATGTTTCCTCCTCTCTATTTCGTCTTCAGATTTTTTCATGAAATCTAAAACGACGTCATCATTTTTTTTAAAATTAAATTCTTTTTCATTTGAATTAAAAAACTCCCAAGAAGCAGTACTTTTTTGCTTGAATAACTTTACTTCTTTTTTCTTAAAAAAAGATACCAAAAACATTCCACTCAAAAAACCGCCAATATGCGCAAAATATGCTACTCCCCCACCATCAGAATCAGAAATAGTGATATTAAAAAATTGTGAGATTATCCAAATTCCTAGGACCAAAAATGCAGGGACTCTAATCATCTGAATTATTATGATAATAAAAACTAGACACTTAACGTTTGCTCTTGGAAATAACATTAAGTAAGCTCCAAGAACTCCTGCTATTGCACCACTAGCACCAACCATGGGTATATCTGAAGAAGGATCTATTAAAGCTTGTGTTAATGCAGCAATTATTCCGCAAGTAAAATAAAAAATAATAAACCTTGTTTTTCCCATAGAATCTTCAACGTTATCTCCAAAAATCCATAAATAAAGCATGTTTCCTAATATGTGAAAGAAACTTCCATGTAGAAACATAGAAGTAAAAATAGTTAACGAAGAATAATCAGAAAAGAATGCAGCAGGTATAAATCCGTAATTATAAAAAATTACAGGATTCATTTGACTTAAATACTGAAGAATGAATATAAAACTACAAAGCCCAATTAGTAAATAGGTTACATATGGTCTGGAGGAACTTGGATTATCATCCGATATCGGAAAAAACATTTTTAATAACCTAAATCTTTAACAGCAGATTCGTATTCATCTCTAGTGATTGTATAAAAGTATACAAAAGTTAATCCGCCGATATTTAAAATCGGGCCTATGATACAAATAAATAGAACTAGATTATTTACAGGCTCCTTCATTTCTAGGATGGTTGCTTCTGTATTTCCGAATCCTAAAAATTGAAGGACAAATCCAAGAATAAATACCCCAAGGCCAGAGAATACTTTTTGAAACAATCCAGGGCCTGCAAGAAATAAGCCTTCATCTCTTCTTCCAGTTTTTTTCTGAGAGTCTTCAACCACGTCAAAAACCATTGAAATGAGAATTACCCATCCCATCACAGATAAAATATCAGTTATGCATTGATGTGAAATCATAATCCACCATAATGCACTTGACCCGTTACTAGGGAAAGTTTGTACTTCAAAAAGAGGGTCAACTAACCTAAGTACAAAAGGTATATATGAAATTAAAACTGTGCCTGTTAAGGCAAAAAGAGCAATATTCTTTTTTTCTCTTCCTTGTGAAATTATAACTGCAATGATTGCGCCAATAATTGCTGACACACCTCCAGCTAATGGAAATACAGAAATATCTGAAGGCGTCCATTCCCAAAAATAAATACTTATATAGTTACCTACTCCGGTATTTAAACCAAGAAATAAAGCATAAAGACATCCTCCGAAAAAAATCATAAGCCAAGACTTATTGGATAATGTTTCTATGACCTCTTTAAAAACTTGCCTTATATCAACATTTAAATTTTCAGAGATAACATGAAGTTCTTTAATATGCTTATGTGTGCTTGAAGCTGCTACAAGACCAAGTATTAAAGTAAGAAAGCCAGCAAAATATGCTAATTTTTCATATCCTTCGGGATTTAAGTATGCTCTAGCTCCCTTGAAGTCTGTAGTTTCAGGAAGAAAATAGGCCAACATAACATATCCCACAAGAATTGCTCCTCCGTATCCAAAAAATAAACCCATAGCATTTAAGGTGTTTCTTCGATCATAGTTCTTCGTAAGCTCTGGGCCTAAGGCAGCTCTTGGAGTTTCAAAAAAGGTTATTGCAAGTCTTATGCTTACTGTCAAAATTAATAATTTTAAAAATAAATATGTTTGGTCATATGACGAAGGAGGAATAAATAGTAACCATATGCAAAATGCTAATGGAAAAATACTTGCATAAATAAATGGATGCCTCCTCCCTAATTTTGATTTAAATCTATCTGACCAAACGCCCACTAAAGGATCAGAAAATGCATCAAAAAAAAGAGAAATTCCAAGAGCAATAGAAGCTAAATAAGGTTCTAGACCCAAAACTTGATTGTAATAAAGTAGAACCCAAGTACCAAAAATTACATTTTTTATTCCCACAACTCCAGAACCTGCTGAATGAAGAAACAGTGTTATATTTGAGACCTCTAAGTTTTTGTTTTCTGACATTTAAAAAATTATAAAAATAATATACTCTAGGACAAACTAATTATGCACTAATACTGGGAGTGAAAACATGGGAGTTTTAAATAATAAAGTAGCAATAATTACAGGAGCTGGAAGAGGTATCGGTATGGAAACAGCTCTATTATTTGCAAAGGAAGGAGCTAAGGTTGTTGTAAATGATTTAGGAGCTAATCCAGATGGTTCTGGTCATGAAAAAGTAGCTGACGAAGTTGTTGCTGAAATAAAAGCTTTTGGCGGAGAAGCAATAGCAAACTATGATTCAGTAGATTCATATGAAGGCGGTATCAATATCTTTAATATGGCAATGGATGCTTTTGGAGCTGTAGATATTGTTATTAACAATGCCGGAATCCTTAGAGATAAAACCTTATTTAATATGGATGAGTCAGACTGGGATGCAATCATGGCTGTCCACCTAAAGGGACACTTCAATTGTACGCAGCCATTTGTTAGATACATTAGAGAAACAAATAGATTAAATTGCAGAATCATTAACATGTCGTCAGTATCTGGCCTAATTGGAAATTTTGGACAGACAAATTATGGAGCTGCTAAGGCAGGAATTGCTGGTTTTAGCAGATCATTATCTATGGAAATGGCGAAATATAAATGTACTGTTAATACAATTTCTCCAGGAGCAGCCACAAGACTTACTATTGATTTAATGAAAGCAGCAGGAAGAGATGTTGACCCTAATGACTGGAGTCAAGGACCACAACAAATTGCGCCAATTATTGCCTGGATATGCTCTGATGAGGCTAGTGAGATTACTAATCAGATATTTCATGTTTCTTCTGGAACTGTTGGAATTATGCAACAACCAGCGGTGATAAAATCTTTTAAAAGCGATGAGCTTTGGTCAATGAATCAGTTAAATAAACTTATGCCTGAGTTAGTTGAAGCTAAGAAAAGTCACGATAAAGAAGTTGAAAAAAAGGGGGAACCTATTTAATTAAGCTTCAGCTTTATAAATAGATTTTTTTGTCTTAGAAAGAACGTTTTTCAACATCGGAATAAATGTCTCTATAGGCAGAGTGTCATAATCAGGATCAAATGAATTTTGATCATATTTTGCACAAAATTCAACACAGTCCTTCCAATGCTCGCTTTCTTTAAATCTATCTCTCATATTTCGATCTAGGCCTAAAAAGTGAAAAAAGTAATAGCCTTGAAATATTCCATGATGCTTAAGTATCCAATAATTTTTTTCTGAAATATATGGTTCTAACAAAGTGGCTGCGAAATCTGCATGATTTGCTGGAGCTAGTATGTCCCCAACGTCATGCAAAAGAGCGCAAACTACATACTCTTCATCCCTGCCATCTCGATATGCCCTAGTTGCAGTCTGTAAACAATGTTCATATCTATCTACAGCAAAACCTCCAAAGTCATCTTTTAGCATTCGTAAATGGTCTAAAATCCTTTCTGGCAGATTAACTGCATGTTCAATACCCGCTTCCACAATAGGAACATAGTCCTCTGCGGTCCCTTTAGTCATCTCTCTAAATTTAGCTTGTTTCATATGTGTATTTTATTATATTTTCTTAATTAATGAACCAAAAATATACCCACTAATGAAAGCAAATACAAAATGGAAAATTTTACCTACAAGGACTCTATTTCCGGCTATTAATTGTGTACCAAACAATAACTCAATAGATAAATATATAGCAAATTGTAAACCGAAGGCTGCGGCTAAACCATAAGTTAGCTCTAATGAAATAAGATTAGTGTTTCTAAAAGGTAAATATAAGGCTGAAGCCATCATAAATGAACAAATAAAAGCTAATAAAGAAACCAAAAAAAATATAGGAGAAAAATTTACATAATCATGAGAAATGCTTTGAATGACTATTCCCCAGGAGATAGGCATATCTACTGAATTTAGCCATATTAAATAACTTGCACTTGTTAAGGGCACACAAAGAACTGTCACTAAAACACAAGAAAGAATGAATGCTGAGAGGTATTTCCCTCCCTTAATAAAGATATTCATATAGATAAGGATATGAGTTTAATGTTAAATTTAAAAAATGCATAAATCTATTTTTCTTTTTATTTTTGTAGTATTTGCGGGCAATTCCTATTCAACAGACAAAGAATCTTACACTTTGGAAACTTTTTTTTCTGGCCTAGATGAAGGTTGGGGAATAGTAGAGCTTCCCTCAGGGGATTTCTTAGTGACAGAATTAGCAGGAAAAATAAGAATTATAAAAAAAGATGGATCAGACGGAGGAATAGTTGATATTCCTGAAGTATATTCAGGGGGCAGAACTAACTCAGCGGTTGGAGGTCAAGGTGGTTTATCAGATTTAGCATTGCATCCGGACTATGAAAGCAATGGATGGGTTTATTTTTCTTACTCAGATTATGTTGATGACTCAAAAACACAAACTTCTCTTTTTGTAGACAGAGCTAAAATTATTAATAATAGACTTGAAGAAAGGGAATCTATTTTTATCGCTGATGCCAAACGAAGGGCTCCAGTACATTTTGGAGCTAAATTAATGTTTTTAGAAGATAACTCGCTTTTAATAACAAGTGGCGATGGTTTTGATTATCGTGAACTTGCCCAAACACTAGATAACCATTTTGGAAAAATTGTAAGAGTTAATGATGATGGCTCTATTCCTATAAATAACCCTTTCTTTTATGAAAAAGGAGCTTTGAAAGATATCTGGGCTTATGGCATAAGAAATCCTCAAGGAATTGCAACAGGTCCTAATAATATAATTTTTTATCATGAACATGGACCAAGAGGAGGAGACGAACTTAACATTCTAGAAAAAGGAAAAAATTATGGTTGGCCAGCTATTACATATGGTGTTGATTATGTCGGATCTTTAATATCTCCATTTACCGAAAAACCAGGAATGGAACAACCCATATATTATTGGACACCATCAATAGCTCCTTCTAGCATGATTTATTACTCTGGAAATAAATTTAAACACTGGAAAGATAAAATTTTTATAACTGGCTTAGTTCCAGGTGACGTTCGTTTAATTACCCTAGATGGTAAAAAAGTTACTAACGAAGAAATTCTTTTTAAAGAAATTCGAAAACGAATACGGAATATTATCCAATTAAAAGATGGCAATTTAATGATAGTGACCGATAAGAGAAACGGTAAGTTAATTAAAGTGTTGCCACTCAAAAGTTAATAATAATCATTGTTATCTTAATTCTCATCCCCAAGAATTCGTTAATTCTTTGATAAAATTTCTCCTCAGGAGTTATTTATGAAATTAAAAAAATTAGAAACAGATAAAGTTTGTGACATTCTTAACAAAATCATGGAATTAGAGCTTGCTGGTGTAGTTAGATATACGCACTATTCTCTCATGATAACTGGGCCA
>MDTD01108708.1_pt1 | contig 11138 bp, 9 predicted proteins | sample 811221 | NCBI WGS metagenome assembly MDTD01 (sample SAMN05326646, study PRJNA326480) | marine metagenome | isolation source: seawater | place: Pacific Ocean: South West | collected 2011
GACCATAAGCTTCGTCATAACTCTTGTATATTATTTTCGATGTGCTATTACATTTCTTTATGACTAACTTGGCTAAATCATTAATTGTTATTTCCCTTTCATTACCAATATTAAAGACCTCACCAATTGCATCTTCATTTTCTATTAAAGAAATAGTACATTTAACTGCATCTCCTACATAACCAAAACTTCGCATTTGCTCGCCATCACCGTACACATTTATATCCTCTCCGGAAAGAGCTTTTTGAATGAAAATTGGTAAAACCATTCCATAACTACCTAATTGACCAGGTCCTACTGTATTAAAATATCTAGCTATTATTACAGGTAGAGATTTTTCAGTAAAATAAGCCAATGCCAAAAATTCATCTAAAGCTTTTGATGTTGCATAGGACCATCTTCTAACACTTGTGCTACCCATAACGGTGTCTACATCTTCATTTAAGCCATTATTATAATCTTTATAATTCATTGCCTTGCCATACACTTCGGACGTGCTGGCAATTAGTACCTTTTTACTGTGGGTCGAGCAACTGTGTAAAATATTTTCAGTACCAAGTATATTAATTCTAATAGTATCAACCGGGTTTTCCATTACATACTTTACACCAACTACCGCAGCTAAATGTAGTATTACATCATTAGCAGAAACTAAGTTATCTACTAAAGTTGCGTCGAGGATATCTCCAGTAATAAAGTTTAAATTTTTATTAGCTGATACACTTTCTAGGTTCTTTAAAAGTCCGGTAGATAAATTATCAATAACTGTAACTTTATCTCCTTTTTTTAAATATTCTTTTACTAGGTAAGATCCAATGAACCCAGCACCACCAGTAATTAATATGTTACGCATAATAATCTTTCTTAATTTTAAAATATTTATTAATTAGCATATTCCTAAATCTTTGATATTTAAATCTTTCAAATAATCTTATAAAAGTCTTTATAATAAAATTCTTCAGACTAATTTGAACTCCATTATGTTTATTTATACTTAATATTTCAGAGTTCAATTTTAAAATACTTTTAAAACTTTCTGAAGACTTACCACCCGTTTTCATTTCAACTATTGTTTTATCAATGAATTTAAACTTTAAATCTCTATCCAGGAATATCCTTGAAATTAAATCATAATCAGATGCAATCTTATAAAAAATATTAAAACTACCATGTTTTTTGTACACTTCAGCCTTTAAAAATATTGAAGGATGTGGCGGCATTATTCCAAAATTAAATGATTTAATAGGATTAAACTTTGCTTCATAAAGCCGATGGACTCTACTTCTACCATTTTCTACTATTTTTACATTGCCCCAAACTAAATCACAATTATACTTTTCAAAAACTTCATATATAGATTTAACAATGTCTTTATTTAAAAACATATCATCACTATGAAGGATACCAATGATATCGCCAGAAGCGAGCTTTATGCCATAGTTCAAAGCGTCATAAAGACCTTCATCCTTTTGACAAATAACAACTTTGTTTCTACGAGAATTTTTGTTAATAATTTCTAAAGTATTATCTTTAGATTTTCCATCAACGAATATGTGCTCAATATCATGAAAAGACTGCATGTTTACCGATTCAATCGTTTCTTTAATTGTTTTTTCAGAATTATAAGAAACTGTAATAATTGATATTTTAGATTTGTTCAAGGTTTCAAAATATATAGCATTATTTAAAATTTATTGATTGCTATTAAAGCTATGATGAAAGTTAATTTTTTATCTTTCTTTTACCTTTATTGCAGGGTTTCCCTTATAAATAGAATTTGCATCTAGTTCCGAAACTGCTACTGATGACGTTGAGAGTATACTATTTCTATTGCATTTCACTCCTTGAAGAACAACTGATTTAGCACATATCCATGAACCTGATTCAATAATTATTTTTTTTGTTATTAAATCAAATTTTTCACTCCTGTAATTATGTGAGCCACTGATGATCAATGCACCTTGAGAAATACAAACATTGTCCTTAATGACTACAATATCTAGATTATCAATCCAAACATCTTCCCCAATCCAAGAGTAATCCCCAATTTCTAAGAACCAGGGATATTTTATTCTTACCCTAGGCTTAATGTTTATGTATTTGCCAACTTTAGCTCCAAAAATTCTTAAAATATTTAATTTTATTATACTAGGAAATGGAATGAATGTATTAAAAAAAATCTCTGAAAAAACATACCATAAAGCCCTTTTTAAAAAGTTTCCAGGCTTATATTCTTTATTTTCAAAAATTTTAAGGTTTTGCAACTTTTTTATTCTGTCTTATTTAATTTAATTAGATTTCTATAAAGTTTAATATTTTGTAAAGCGATATTGTCTGGAGATAAGTTCTTGACGAGATTTGAAGATTTCTTTCCTAGCTGCATAAGCTCTTCAGAGCTTTTAATCAAAGCACTGTTCAATATTGATTTTAAATTTGCATTCTTATCCGATAAAAGCCAACCACAATTTTCTGATCTTACAGCATCCCAAGGGGTATTTTTAGAAATAATTACCGGTAAATTATACTTTAACGCCTCAGCAATAGTCATTCCAAAATTTTCAAAATTACTTGGATTAATAAAAATCGATGCATTTTTATAAATTTCACCTTTTTCAGCTCCATATAGAGGACCCGTTAATACTAAATTGGAATATTTAAAATTATCACAATCATTATTTTCTTTCGTATAGTCGTAAAGATTTATGTTCTTTAGTCTTCTAATATTTTTTTTGAGAACATTTAAATACCCTGAATTACCATCACCTCCTGTAATTATTAAACGCCAATCACAATGATTGATAATGATTTCATTCCATACATTTATCAAGCTTATGAGCCCTTTTACTGGATCCAATCTTCCAACGTATAAAAGATATTTTTTAGATTTTAAAATATTATCTAAACCTAAGTCATAATTAGTTTCATAACTCTTAACTAGTTCAATTGGATTGGGAATCACTTTAACCTTATTCTTATCAATTTTTGGCATTACTTTAATAATATTATTGTATTCTGCTTCTGATTTTGAATGAATTATATTAGCATTAAGTAGAGCTTTATTTTGAAATATTCTCCATATTATTTTTTTTGGAATTATAGTTTTTTTATTAAAGTTTGTATTATAGAGCATGCCACATGGAGCAATTATATGAGGAAGTTTATATTTTTTTGCTACGGAACTAGCTATCATATTGTGAAATGTCCATATACCATAGGTATGAATAATTTGTGGTTTGCCAAATTCCTTAAAAAGTAGATTTTCCCAATTTTTCATATACCTAAATTTTGAAATAGAGGGTATTTTGATTACTTTTACATTATTGTTTATTTCAATCATTGAATTTTCTTCATTGCTAACTGATGAAATTATTGCAACTTCATGGCCAAAATTTCTTTGTGACTCAGCTATGAGCTTCATAGAAAATAATGGTCCTCCATAGGCTTGATCAACCGAACTAATATTATGTAAAATTTTCATAAAAATGATTTTATATTAATCTATTATCAAGGTAACCTAACTTTATTATTTTTTAACCAACTTCCAAACACTACCAAACCCCATGTTAATGAACTATTTTGGTTAGTTTCTAAAAAATGATTCCATAAGCTGACCAATTTATCCTTATTAAATAAATTGGAATCACATAAGACAGATATATTTTCTTTAGAAAGACAAAATAATTCATTTTTCATCCAATCCCTTGTTGGGATTGTAAACCCCTGCTTTTTTCTACTTTGAACCTCAATTGGCAAAATATCAGAAAAAGTATCAATTAGTAATGCTTTAGGTTTTTTAATATTTTTATAATTGTCGGGCAACGATAAAATATAATCAACTAATTCATGATCCAGGAATGGAACTCTAACTTCCAATCCATGGGCCATACTTGTTTGGTCTGCATCCTTAAGGAGAACATTTGAGGTATATCCTTTTAATTCTGATATAGAATATTTACTAATTATAAACTTTTCATAATACTTTTCATTTTTAGTCTTTTTGTCTTTAGGCTTTTTTAATTTTCCATTCAGCAAATTATTAAAATCACCGGAAGTGTCTCGAAAAATAGTATTTATTGACCTTGAAGAAAAATCAGATGCTATAATTTTTAAAAACTTTAAATACCGATTATTAAGTTTAAAAAATTGAAATGGAAAGTTTTTTAAAAGTTTAGATAAATTTTTATTTTTTCTAAAGAAGTAAAAGTATTTAAACTGAGGATAGCCAGCAAAAAGTTCATCTCCTCCTAAACCTGATAATGCTACTTTAATACCAATTTTTCTAATTTTTTTTGATACTATATAATTATTTAATCCATCAGCACTTGGGCTGTCAAACTCATTTAGAGCATTGGTAACTTCTGAAACTAATTCATCCTTCCCTATGGTAACTTTATAGTGATTTGTATTATACTTCTTTGCTACCATATCAGAATAAAAAGATTCATCATATTTTGAATCATCATGAACAAGTGAAAAAGTATTTATATTTTTTACACCAAGCTCTTTCATGAGCCCTACAATTATAGTAGAATCAACGCCGCCAGATAAAAATGCCGCTAGCTCGACATCTGACATAAGTCTTCTATCTACACTAGAAAGTACTTTCTTTTTAACTTTATTTTTAATAGTGTCATAATTATTCAATGATATATTTTTATTTTTAATTCCCAATTCCCAATATTTATGGAAGTTGCAATGAAAATTCTCCAAGAAAAAAGTTCCAGAAGTACCGGGTTCCAGGATATTTACGTTCGTAATTATTGAATTTGGGGAAAACGATGACTGGAACCTTAGATATTGATCTAGCCCCGTAATATTGATTTCTTTTTTTACTAAGCTACTAGCTAAAACGGCTCTCAGTTCTGATGCAAATAGAAAAAAGTCTTTATCAAAATAAAAATAAAATGGTTTTATACCCAAACGATCTCGAGCAAAAAATATTATATTTTGTTGGCTATCGTATATAGCAAATGAGAAGCATCCGTTAGTCCTGTCAATAAAACTTTTTCCATAAATTATATAAGCGGCTAAAAGCACCTCTGTATCTGAATTAGTTTTAAATTTATATTTACCGCCGATTTCTTCCTTCAAATCTAGATAGTTGTAAATTTCCCCATTAAATACTATAGAATATCTTTTATCATTACTGAAAAATGGTTGATTACTCCTGTCATTTAAATCAATAATTGATAACCTTCTATGCCCAAATCCGAGTGATCCCTTAATTTGGAATCCATCTGCATCTGGGCCTCTGTGTGTCATTGAAGAAACCATTGATTTTAAATAGCTGTTAACGTTTGTTTGTTTCTTTGAAACAATGCCTGCAATACCACACATTTTTAATAACCTTTTTTTAAATTTAAATTATTAGTTTTCCAAGCTAAGTGATATACTAACCCAATCCAAAGCCAATTAAAAGATCCTAAGGTTCCCATGGAAAAAAAATAATACTCAAAAATAGATAGTGTGAAGATGGAAAAATAAATTGCTAGGAAAAAAATTGAATTAACATTTTTAAAGATAATCATAGTCATTTTATAATAAAATATTATAAAAATTAAACTACCGACAATACCAAATTCTTCAATTAATGCGCTAAAAAAAAATGCTTTCTCAACTGGTGCGCTTATTGGAATATTAAAAATAGGATCATAACTAACCTTAGTAAAGTCGATAATTGTTGGAACACCAAAACCAATTCCAAAAAAAGGATTTGATAAAAAATTTTGAACAGACATTAATATGAATGAACCTCTGGAAGCTAAAAAAACACTTTTAAGATCAGAGGGGTCTAAATCAGTACCTTTAGATACAAACTGTGAAAACATATTTCCAGATATTGAAATAGAAACCATAATTGCTGCAATAAATACAAATAAAATGTAAAAATTTTCTTTTACGATAAATTTAATCTCTTTCCTCATACCTCCAGAATAAATAGCTACAATTATTGTAATTAAAATTGCTATCAATAATGCTACCGCAGATCCTCTCGCTTTAGAGAGGTAAATTAATATTAAACTCAATGTAATCATTGATGGATAGTAAAATTTCTTATATTTTTTTCTTTTATAAATAATTGACATATAGATAAAAACTATTAGAAAAGGAACCACAGTTATACCCACACTATTTGGATGTAAGAAAGCACCATGAAATAATCCTCTACCTGGTCCCACTAACATGGTCCCGCTTTGCTTGAAAAATATAAAAATTATAATTGAATGCAATATGCCAACAAAGCCCATAGACATCATCCATGATGCTATTTTTTTTGTATCATTTATCATTGGAAAAGCTAAGACTATAAGGGAAGTTGTACTATAAAATGAAATGATCTTTAAAATTGAAATTGGTTTATTTAAATATGCAGGATTAAAAATATTTATTAGTAAAATACTAAATGCAAAATAACTTAAATATCTAAATAAAATATTTCTATTTTTTGTTCTTTTGGTATGATTTAAAAAAACATAAAGAAAGCCAAAAATACTAAATAAAGTCTTTGTTAATACAAAGTAGCTATTTTGATATCCATATATTTTAGGATTAACAATAGCGATAAAACTGATAAAAGAAAATGCCATTATAAAATTCTCAATGCTTTTAAAGGAGTATATAATAAAAACAATGGATATAAACATTTTTACATTTGGGTGTATTGAAGACACCAAAAGACAAATGGTAATTATCAGAACATATTCTAATTTAAATTTGAAAAGCATTATAAAAATTCTTTTGGGTTTAAGCTCATTTACAGTTGGCTATTAATATAAATTCATAATCTTTGATTTTCATTTTAATAGCAAATAAATTATAAAATTGAATATCTAAATCAAAATCAACATAAAGCTACTATGAAAAATTCAATCAAAATACTTTATTTGTACTCAGAGGTAATGGGGTATAATTTATCAACAATTAAAAATCTTATTAAGTCTGGTGCAGAAGTATTTTTAGTTCATTGGGATAAAAAAAAATTATCAAACTATAGATTAATAGAACAAGATGGATTAAATATTTATTCAAGATCAAAAATATCGTATGAGAAATTATTAAATCTTGCTATTGAAATAAACCCAGACATTACAGTTATATCTGGATGGCTGGATAAAGAATACATTAAAATTGCTAGATATTTGAGAAATCAAAACAAATTAGTTGCTTGTACATTTGATAATAATTACGAGATGAGCTTAAAAGCGCTAATTTTAAAATTGGGAGTAAATTTAGGGATTATATCTAAATATTTTTCCCATTTTTGGATACCTGGTTACCCACAGTTTGAATATTTAAAAAAAATAGGTATAAATGATAGTAAAATCATCTATGAATTATATTCTGCAGACAATCAACTTTTTGATCAATTTTTCAACAAGACCTTTTCAATTAAAAAACAGCAATACCCACGAAAATTCATTTATTTAGGTAGGTTTTCAGAAGAAAAAGGTTTAAATACATTAATTAATGCATGGTCAGCATTAGGCACGGAAAAATATAATTGGAGTCTTAAAGTCATTGGCAATGGAAAATTGAAATATTTATTCGATGATTTTAACGATATTGAGTTGGAAGACTTTATTCAGCCAGAGAATTTAGAAAAAGAAGTTAAAAACGCAGGTTGTTTCGTTTTGCCCAGCTTAAAAGATAATTGGGGAGTCGTAGTACATGAGTTTGCGGCAGCTGGACTACCACTAATTATTTCAGATGGTGTCGGAGCAAAGAGTACTTTTTTGATAAATGGCTATAATGGTTATGAATTTAAAAAAGGAAATAAAAAGTCGCTTATGAAGAGTATGAAAAATATAATTGATACTCCTGATGAATACTTATACAAGATGGGATTAAATAGCCATAAAATGTCAAAAAGAATATCTTCCGAAAGTTCTGCCCAGCAATTATTATCCATTCTAAAAAAATAAAATATTCTTCGAATATTAATCATGAAGTGATTTTATAATTTCAGATTTAAGAACTTTTGAGTATTTCTCCCATTGGTATTTTTTTGCTTGGCGCATGCCAGATTTAATTAATTCGCTTCGGAATCTATGATCATTTTTTATCTTATTTATTCGATTCATTATTCCAGGTATGTTTTTATTATCACAAACCATAGAACTACCATTTGAAATTTCAATTAAGCTTGGGATTTGATTAATTATAGTTGGTGTACCGAGATGCATGGCTTCAATTACAGTCATTCCAAATCCCTCAACATTTGAAAGTTGTATATAACATAGAGAATTGTAAAGAAGTTCAATAACTTCTTCATCACTTAGTTGGCCATGATTAAAAACTTTAGTTCTTTTTAAATTGTATTCTTCATAAATATTTAGATAGCCCACGTCAATACCTCCAATTATATAAATATCTAATTCATTATCTATCGACTCTATGTAGGAGCATAATTTTAAAATTTGTCTCCCTCCTTTTTTATTATTTATTGGACCACCTATAGTAATATAAGATCCATATCTGTTATTTTTTTTTAAATTATATATGTTTTTTTTAAAACCTAAACCATTACCAAGAACAAGAAACTTACTTTTAGGCTCACTAAATTTTTCATGGATACTATCCATAGAAAAATTTGACACAGTTAAAATCTTATAAACTCTTCTTAAGTAGATTTTATATGACAACTTTAATAGTTCCATTCTTACCCGCCATTCATAATATTCAAAATGATATATATCATGTATGGTGTAAAATATTTTATATTTTTTAGAGGGCACTATTTGTTCACCAGGGACATAAAGAACATCAATATTTGGAATATATCTATCAATAATAGGCCAGTGAAGAATTTTCCATAATAACTCAAGTAATCTTGTTTTATAAGGCAAACTATAAAATTGAAAATTTTTAAAAAGAAAAGACGGGTTATTCTTAATAACGTACGAACCAAACAAGATTATCTCAATATTTTCTTCTTTGCTCAGCGCATTAATCATACCAATGGTATGTTTTGCAATTCCAAATGAAGCCCCTTCCACCACGTTGCTCTCTGCAACATATACACCAACCTTAATCACAATATTTTTATTAATGGTTGGGTATATTTAATATTACTTAAAGCGCAAAATTTCTTTATTGGACTTGAAAAGTTATTTTTTTCACAATCAATTACAGTGTTAATATTGTTTTCAATAAAAATTTTTTCATAATCTGCTGAATGAGCGATTACTGGTAAATTATGTATTATTCTTCCTTTATAATTAAGATTTGAACTAAGAAATCCAATTACCTCTATTTTATTTTTCTCCATCTCATTTTTAAGTATACTTAAAACATTTATCCCTTGCTCGCCAATGCCAATAATAACAGCTCTATTAACTTGATTATCTCTTTCTAATTCTCTACTAAGAAATTCTAAAAATAATCTATAAAACAGCCTGAACCCACCTACAAAGATGAATGTTAGAATAAAATCTAAAATTATTATACTTCTAGAGTAAATGAGTGATTTATCATAAAAGAATAAAATAAAAAATATATATAATGTACTAAAAAGCGTAGCCTTAAAAACATTAATCATATCAGAGATACTTGCATATTTCCAAATACCTCTGTAAAGACCAAATAGATAAAAGGTTGCGATTTTAAAAGATATAAAAAATAAAATTAATTTATCATGAATAATTATAATGTCTTTAGGTATATCTCCTTCAAATCTTAAAAAATGGGCAATACTAAATGAGCCTCCAATAACTACAGAGTCAACCAAAATTTCAATTATCTGTTTCTTATATCTATAAACGCCTTGCAAAAGATTATTATTTTTTTGTTTTACTTTTTCATTTATAAATACCATATCCTGTTTGTAGTATGATAGGAATATTCCTAGAGATAAAAGTGCTATAAAAAGAAACAACAAAAAAATAAGCCAAAACCTAAAATCATATGAAATTGTAAATATAGCAATACCCCCAAAGCAAAAACTAATGAAATATAAAATCAACAGAGTTTTTTTTGTAGAAAATCCTAATTTAACTAATAAATGAGATGAATGATCAAGGCCACCTGTTGATAGAGGTATATTCTTCAAATATCTATTAATAGAAACAAAAGTTGTATCAAAAATTGGAATAATCATTATCATTATGGGAATAAAAATGGTGGTCATCAAATCTCCGTTGGGACTTTTTGTCACAAACAAGCAAAGAATAGATAGAATAGTTCCAAGAAAAAAACTGCCAGAATCGCCCATGAAAATTTTAGCAGGCGGGAAATTGAAAATGATGAAACCTAAGCATGATCCTATCAAAATAATTGAAATACCAATCATTTCATTATCACCAACGGAGTAGAGATAAAAAGATATAACTATAAGAGCGATTACAGTAATGCCTGAGGAAAGCCCATCAAGATTATCTATTAAGTTTACTGCATTGATAATACCAGCGAACCAAAATATTGTCAAAGGTAGGTTAATGTAAACTGGCAATGATGGTATAAATTTGATATTAAAGTAAAAGCAACCAAGGGACAATGAAACTACATATATCATTTTTATCTGTGGTTTGATATCGTAGATGTCATCAATCAAGCCAATACAAAAAGACATGGTACTAAATATTAAAATAATTTTATAATCCTCAAATGGTAAAAAAATAACATTAGTAATTAGGAATGAAAACCAAACTGCTATTCCACCATATTTTCCCACACTATGCTTATGCCATCGATCAGTTCTCAGTTTCTCTTCAATCTTGTTTTTTTTATTAAATTGAACAATTCCATAAGTCAACAGCAGTGACGTAAAAAAAGAGGTAAAAAATATGAAAATTTGTGTCATGCTCATTTAATAAAACTCATTAAATCACTCTGCTTAGATATTGTCTTTAATTTTTTCCAGTAAAATTTTTGTACTAATATCATATGTTTTACCTTTGGCAAAATCACGCCTCCTGTTTGAATGGGCATCCTTATTAAATTTATGTAATTTGCCAACCACGAGCTTAAACCTTCTAATATATTGATCAGATGTGTGATTTTTTTCAGGCATGAAAATTAATTCATCATTGTAGGATTTATAATCTTCAAAATATACTCATAATCCTGCATAATTAGGTTTTCGTCGTAAGTTGGCTTATTTAAAATTTTTTGAGCATCTTTTATATTAATTTTTTCTGCAA
>MDTD01172152.1_pt1 | contig 11138 bp, 8 predicted proteins | sample 811221 | NCBI WGS metagenome assembly MDTD01 (sample SAMN05326646, study PRJNA326480) | marine metagenome | isolation source: seawater | place: Pacific Ocean: South West | collected 2011
CTTTAAAATTGTATCAATATTTTTTTTCAAATTATTTTCATTTTCTAATTTTATTGTTTCAAATCCAAACGATTTTGCAACACTTAAAAAATGTGGCAATGTAAGACCACTATCATGATCTGCTCCAACAAATTTTTTAAAGTTTTTTTTTTGCATTAATTTCATTGTTAGATAGCCACCATTATTAATAATAAATATTTTTACTGGAATTTTATAATTTATAATTGTCTGGAGCTCTTGTATATTAAACATCAGACCACCATCTCCAGTTATACATATAGGCAATTTTTTTCTATCAGCAAAATATGCTCCTATAATGCCAGGTAAACCAAATCCCATAGCCGCAATTCCAGAGGAGGTAAAAAGTCTCTGATTAATTTTTGTTTTGAATGATTGCATGGTGCAGGTAAAACTCGTTCCCATATCTGTTACAATATTTGCACCTACTTTTAATCTATTTGAAAGACTATTTATAAAACGAAATGAGTTTATAAAATGTTTATTTTTAACATATTGAGCATCTTCATCTAAATCATTTTTAAGTTTAGTCAATTTAGTTACCCATTTATTTTTAATTTTTAAATTCGTATTTAATTTTAAATTCATTGCATCTAAAAATAATCCAATTTTATTATTAAATTGTAAATTTGTTTTAAGTTTTCTTTTTGCTATCTCATGTTTATCAATTTCTACGAAAATTTTTTTCGACAAAGGTGAAAAATTTTTCATTTGATAGCCTGTAATAGGAACTGACAATCTTGATCCAATAATTATTAATAAATCACATGATTGAATTGCAAAGTTAGCTATTCTATTTCCAAACAATCCAGGTCTGCCAAAATATAATTTATGATTTGATGGAACTATATCACTAGCATTCCATGTGGATAGAAATGGCAAGTTAGTTTTTTTTAAAAAGGTAATAAATTTTTTTTCTGATTTATCTATATGAACACCATTTCCTAACAAAATTAATGGCCTATTAGAATTTTTGATCAATGTTATTGTTTTTGAAATTTTTTTATAATTAATTTTATTAAAAAATTTTTTTTTTTTTATATTTTTCTTCAAACTCTTTTTAAAATATGTTTTTGATTGTATATCTAATGGCACATCAATCCATACCGGGCCAGGTCTGCCTTCATTTGCGATTTTATAAGCTTTTGATAATTCATAGTTTATATCTGATTTTTTATTAAGCACTTTGCTATATTTTGTGATTGATTTAATTATTTCTTTAATATTTGCTTCTTGAATACCAATTTGTCTAGTTTTAGAGTTTTGGATCATATCTTTACATTCAACTTGTCCAGAAATAACGATCATGGGAATTGAATCAATCCACGCTCCAATTACACCTGTAACAGCATTAGTGCCTCCAGGGCCAGAAGTAACAGAAAGAATAGCTGGTTTACCTTTAGCTCTATAATAAGCTTCTGCTGCCATCGCTGCTGATTGCTCATGATGCATGAAAATAAAATTTAATTTTTTTTCTTTTCTAAATGCCTCATTTAAAAACATTGCTCCACCACCTGTTACTCCGAAAGCAGTGTTTAGACCTTTTTTTATCAAAAAATTAATTATAAATTCTGAATTATTCATCTTTAAAATAGGAACCTATAATATATTAATATATAAAAATCTATATTTACCCAAAATTTATATATGAAAAAAATACTAATTTTAGGAAGTAATAGCTTTTCAGGTAATCACTTAGCAAGTTATTTATTAAAAAAAAAATATTTTGTTATAGGCTGTTCATATTCACAAGAATCTAAACCAAAATTTAATTGTTTATATGAATTACCAAAAAATATAAGTAAAAATTTCAAGTTTATAAAACTTGATATTAATAAAGATTTTAAAAAACTTCAAAAAATAGTTTTAACCTATCAACCCGAATTTATAATTGATTTTTTAGGTCAAGGCATGGTTGAAGAAAGTTGGAGCTACCCATACTTAACTTTCAATACTAACGTTTTATCAAAAATTAAGTTGTATAATTTTTTAATTAACAAAAAGTTTTTAAAAAAATATATAAAAATTTCAACTCCCGAGATATTTGGTTCTGCAAATATAATAAATTCAAATTTTAATAAACATAATCCATCTACTCCATATGCGTTGTCTCATTCAACAATAGATAAATATTTATATTTATTATTTAAGCAGTATTCTTTCCCGGTTGTAATTTCAAGATTTGCAAATTTTTATGGTCCTTATCAAAAATTATATAGGTTGATACCTTTGGCTATTCATAAAGCTTTTAAAAAAGAGAAATTCAGACTCCATGGAGGTGGAAAATCAAGAAGATCATTTATTTTTAATAGTGATTTTTGTGAAGGAATTCATAAATTAATTCTAAATGCCAAAACAGGTGATTGCTATCACTTTTCATCAACTGAATACTTATCTATTAAAAAAATTGTAGAAACAATTTATAAAAAAAAAAAATTAGACCCTTCCAAATATATTGTAAATGTAAAAGATAGAACTGGTAAAGACAAAGATTATAAAATTTTTGATAAAGATACAAGAAGAAGACTTAGATGGAGAAATAAGACCTCTCTTAATAATGGAATTAATGAAGTAATTAAATGGTATGATAAATATAAACTTAATTTTAAAAAAAAAGATGAAAAGTTTATAATCTCAAAATGAAAAAAAATTTTTTAATAAAACAATATATTTCTGACAAAAAAATGAGAATAAAACATAATTATCTTTCAGAACAATTTAAAAATTCAAAAAAAATTTTTAATTTAATTAAAAAAATAGTTAGTTTTAACGATTTTACACTTGGTAAAAGTGTTGAATTATTTGAAAAACAATTTTGCAAGTATCAAAAGGTTAAATATGCTGTGGGAGTAGGGTCTGGTACTGATGCTATATTTCTATCTTTAAAAGCATTAGGAATCAAAGAAGGAGACGAAGTTATTACACCAACATATTCATTTTATGCAACAGCAGGAGCAATAGCTACTAGTGGTGCAAAACCAGTATTTGTAGACATAAAAGATGATCTTAATATCGATGAAGATAAAATAGAAAAAAAAATTACAAACAAAACAAAAGCTATAGTGCCAGTTCATTGGTCTGGAAGAATCTGCAATATGAGAAAAATTTTAAAAATTGCGAAAAAATACAAGCTTCATGTTATAGAGGATGCTTGCCACGCAATTTTAGCACATGATGATAGAAAAAAATTTGCAGGCAATTTTGGGATAACAGGATGTTTTAGTATGCATCCATTAAAAAATTTAAATGTTTGGGGTGATGGAGGTATAGTTTCGACTAATAATAGACAATTATACGAAAAATTAAAATTAATGAGAAATCACGGTTTAATTAATAGAAACAATTGTAAAATTTATGGATATAATTCTAGATTAGATACCATTCAAGCTGCTGTTGCACTTGAAATGATAAAAAAAATTAATTTCATAACTAATTCAAGAATTAAAAATGCTAAATATCTTAACAAAAAACTACAGTCAATTAACCAAATAAAGTTAATCGAAGAACAAGATAATTTTAAATCAGTTTATCATTTATATCAATTTTATTGTGAGAATAGAGACAAACTTAATAAATTTTTGAGGAAAAATAAAATTGATAGTAAAATTCACTATCCAAAACCATTACATTTACATAAAGCGGCAAAAAAATTTAAATATAAAAAAGGTCAATTTAAAAATGCTGAAAATTTATCGAAAAAAGTTATATCTATACCTGTACACGAATTTGTAAATAGAAAACAACTAAATTTTATAATAAGTAAAATTCATAAATTTTATAATTAATGAAAATAAGTTTCACTAATTTTACCAGAGAATTCAAAACTATAAAAAAAAAATTAATCTATAAATTTGATAAAATTGGTTCAAAAGGAGAGTATGTTTTAGGTAAGGAACTAAAAAAATTTGAGGAAAATGTTCAGAAATTCTTAAAAGTAAAACATGTTCTGGGTGTAGGTAATTGGACAGAAGGGACAGTTATGGTTTTAAAAGCATTGGGTTATAATAAAAATGATGAAATTATTACTGTATCAAACTCTTTTATTGCTACTTGTGGAGCAATTGCATATGCTGGGTTAACACCCAACCTTGTGGATGTTGGAGAAGATCTTAATATAGATATTTCAAAAATTGAGAAAAAAATCACAAAAAAAACAAAAGCTATAATGCCTGTCCACTTATCAGGCATACCGGCTGAATTAGATAGTTTAAAAAAAATTTGTAAAAAAAATAATATTCATTTGATAGAAGATGCTGCGCACGCTTTTGGTACTAAATACAAAAATAAATTTATTGGAACCATAGGTGATGTAGGTATATTTAGTCTACATCCAAGAAAAAGCTTTCATGTATTGGGAGATGGAGGCCTGATAATAACTAATAATACTAAAATCTTCAAAAAGTTACTATTAATTCGAAACCATGGTTTGAAAAATCGGAATCAATCAACTATTTGGGGTACTAATTCCAGATTAGATAATTTACAAGCAGGTTTTGGTAATGTTATGTTAAAAAAAATATCTTACTGGAATAATCGACAATTACAAATTGCAAAAAAATATACAAAATATTTAAGTAAAAAAATTAAAAAACCATTATTTGATCTAAAAATTTCAAATCCAAGTTTTCATCAATATATAATCAGAACAAAATTCAGAGATAAATTAAGATTATTTTTAAAAAAAAATAAAATCGATACTGCAATTCATTATCCTATACCTATTCATAAACAAGAAGCTTACAAAAAAAAATTTAAAAATATAAATCTACCAATGACCGAAAAATTTGCTAAGGAAATCGTAAGTTTACCAATAAATCCATATATGACCGAAAAAGAAGTAAATTATGTAATAAAAAAAGTTAATCAATTTTTTAATAAAAAATAAAATGAAAAATATTTTAATTACTGGTGGGGGTGGATATGTGGGCACAAACCTTACTTTAAATTTATTAAATGATGGTTATAAAGTTACTGTTTTAGATACTTTTTGGTTTGGAAACTATTTAAAAAAAAATAAAAATCTCAAAATTATTAAAAAAGATATAAGAAAAATCAATAAGAATGATTTAAGAAAAATTGATTGTGTAATACATCTAGCTTCGATTGCAAATGATCCTGCAGCTGAGTTAGATGCTAGATTAACTTGGGATGTAAATGTCTTAGCTACATACAAGCTTATTAATGCTGCAATTTCCCAAAAAGTTAAAAAATTTATTTTTGCCTCATCAGGTAGTGTTTATGGGATCAAAAAAGAAAGAAAAGTAACCGAAGCATTAAGTCTAGAACCAATTTCTGAATACAATAAATCAAAAATGATAGGTGAAAGAATTCTACTAAGTTATAAAAAAAAAATTGATTTAACAATTTTAAGACCTGCAACAGTCTGTGGTTATTCACCTGCAATGAGATTGGATGTTGCTATAAATGCATTAACTTATAGTGCATTGAAATATGATGCTATAACTATTTTTGGTGGAAAACAAATACGTCCAAATTTAACTATGAATGATATGATTGATGCGTATCAATTTTTTTTAAAAAAACCTGTTCAAAAAAATAAATCAACACATAAAATAATTTTTAATTTAGGTTTTGAAAATTTAAGTATCATTAATATGGCAAAAAGAATTCAAAAAACACTTAAATCAAAATCTAAAATATTAATTAAGTCTAGTAATGACCCAAGATCTTACAGACAAAACTCTGATAGAATTTTGAGAGCAGGGTTTTCTCCAAAAAAAAAGATAGAAAATGCAGTAAAAGAAATCCAAAAAAAATTCTATGAAAAAAAAATTCTAAATAAAAAAAAATACTACAGGATAAATACTTTAAAAATAATTAAAGCTAAATAAATTATTTTTTTAAACTCTCAATTACTAGTTTCATCCATTCACCATTATATTTATAATGAGGAGATGTTATTAAATTTCCATCTTTTACACTTGGTGTATCTACAAAATTTCCACCAGCATTAATTATGTCTTGCTTCCATGCATAATAACCGGTTACTTTTTTATCTTTTAAAATATCAGCAGAAATACACATCATCGTTCCGCTGCATATTGCTGCAATTATTTTATTTTTTTTGTTAAATTTTTTTACAGTCTCAATTGCTGAATTATCAAGTCTCAACAATTCCATAGATTTTACTCCACCAGGCAAAATCAGAACATCATATGAGTCAATTTTAATATTTACTAAACTAACAATATTATCATCTTTTTGTGGAGGAATTTTTGTACCAAAAAAGCCTTTTACAATTGTGTTGGTTTGATTATATACATCAACTTCAAAACCTTCTTCTTTTAATCTATAAAATGGATATATAAATTCATGATCTTGGACTAATTGACTTGTAATAATTAGTGCTTTCATAAAACTTGATTATTATATTTTATTTTTTTTCCTAACTCTAATTTTTTTTGCTTTTAAAATTAATATTTTTCTATCAATACTAAAAAAATCATTTAGTCTTTTTAGTGTAAATGATTTAACTATTTCTCCTGCTGAAATTACTGTTTTGTTATTTTCAGAAATCATTTTTCCGTCAAGAATAATACATATACTTTTATCGTCATACAATTTGAAATTTTTGAAATTTTTAAAGTGAGAAATTTCAATATTAGTTCCGTTTAGTTTATATTTATTTTTTTCATTAAGCTTAGGAATACTAAATTTTATGTCTTCTTTACTAAATTTTCTAGAATATTTTAAACTTTCATAACCTTTTTTATCTCTTCCATAGGCATCTTTCATTCGAACAAGGTCATTTTTCATAAAAGGATTTTCAATTTCTAAAGCATACAAATCAGAATTTTTGCTAGCTTTTATTTTATGAAATAATCCTGGCCTTAAAACCAAAATAGACATTGGTCTATATTTCCTAATATTTTTTTTATATATGCCAACTTGAACTTCTGCGGTTCCTTCTAAAATTAAAAAACCAGTTTTTTTTTTTGGATGACAGTGTAGTGAAGTTGAATAATTTTTTTTTATTTTGAGATATGTAATACCAACATTATTGCCATAATTAAAAATAATATACTCCTCTCCCCATGGTTTTTTTATAACCCGATCTAAATAATTCATCTTTTTTTTGATAACATGCTTTGGTACTAATTAGCAGCTAATTTTCTCTCAATAAAATCTGGAGTTATTTTATCCAAAGAAACATCTTCGACTTTCAAATTAAATTCATCAAATCTATTCTTCCAATATGGAAATTTTTCAATTCTTGACTTTAATTTGTTAATTGTATTTAGATTAGCCTTACCATCAATTTTTTTCTCTAAATATCCCTGAAAATATAAGGCCAAACAATTTTCAGGAGATATTAAATCTGTTATATTTGCAACATATTGTTTTTTTTGAATAATTTTTTCGGTACTATGCTTCGTTGTTAATCTTTTAAAATTTAAATGATAATTCATATAAGCCCAAATATCATCTAATTTCTCTTTAGGGGGCACTTCATCTAAATCTTTAACGTTAAATGCTTTATTAAATTCAGATGAAAGCATATCTCTTTTCTGCTGTTTATGCTTACCTAAACCTCCAGAATTATAACGTATTTCTGAAAACTCTAAATTTTCTAAATCTATTTGTCCTTCTTGCACCATGGTATCAAAAATTGGAGTATTAGGTAACGGTTCTAATATACTAACATTATACCAATCTAGAGACATTTGTTTAGAAACCTCAATCGTATCCAATATCATTTGGTAACTCTCATTAGGAAAGCCTATCATTAAAAAAACTCTAGCGTTAATTTTTTCATACTTTCGAAATACCTCTGCAGCTTTTAAAAAATTTTCTACGGTGCCTGGTTTTCGGACACTTTTTAAAATTTCTCTATTTCCAGACTCCATTCCAATATTTACACCGATACAACCACTTTTCTCTGCAGCATCAATTACTTCCTCTTTACAAGCTGCTGCAATTACTCCATTTGAACAGTCCCAAGTTACATCAAGATTATTTTTAGCAATTAAATTAAAAAGTTTAATGGACTCCATAGGATTATAAAGAAAATCATCGTCTAGCCACATAATATGCTTAATATCATACTCATATCTCAATTTTTTAATTTCATCGACAACAGACTCGGGAGTTCTTCTTCTTACACCCACTCCATTAAAATTTCTAACACTACAAAAAGTACATTGAGCTCTGCATCCTCTATTTGAAATAACTGTTGAAATCTTAGTGTTAGGCTTAGTATGACAAAAGAAACTGCCAATAGTTCCATACTTGCTTAGATCAGAGACCTCCATTAAATCTAAAGCAGGAATGGTATCTAGATCTTGAGGTCCAGGATGGAGTTTTTTGTCTATAAAAAGAAATTCGTTTTCTTGAATCTTTATTATAATCTGACCAAGTTTATCATAATCATTTTTTTTATTAACGCACCTTACAAATTCTAAAAAACTTAAGTCTGCTTCATAAGTAAAAAAGAAATCAATTAATTTCATATCTTTTACGAATTTATCAAAAGTTTTATTATCAACTAAAGAATTTGTAATGTGTACGCCACCAGCTCCTAAAATTATTTTTTCATTATATGATTTTATATACTCTGAAATTTGCTTGGTGATTTCATGAGACTGACTAAACATTGATGTAAGTCCTACAAAACATGGTTTAAAATTATTTAATTTAATATTTAAACTATTTAACCAAACATCATCAAAATCAAATTCATCCTCTGAAATATCATTATTATGTATGTACTTTAAAATTTCATTGTTTAAATTTAATATTTGAACTTCAATATTCTCATTTTGAATTTTTTTTGCGAGAACACCTAAGCCATAAGGTGGATAATTCCATAATCTACCTCTTTTTGCAGATTTAAAATTAAAAATTTTCTTGTCACTATCAGGTGGCTGAATCAAGAGAATTTTATTTATTTTTAAATTTTCGAATTTTTTTTCAACTAGATGGTAATTATTTTCAAAACTGTGTTTGGTTATATTTTTCATTTTTTGAATTAATTATAAGTAATTAATTGATAAATCAACTGATATATGATTACAAGATGACTTACTTACAAATTTATATAATTTGTTTACTTTAATTAAGTGCATAAAATACATTTAAAATATGTATAAAAAAATTGTTGTCTGTATTATTCATTATAATAATGAAATTTTACTTCAACTTAGAAATTTTGATAAAAAAATTATACACCCAGGTAAATGGGGTTATTTTAGTGGGAGTGTAAATATAAATGAAAATTCAATCTCAGCAATAAAAAGAGAGCTAAAGGAGGAATTGAATTTATCAGATTTTAAATATTTAAAATTTCTAACGCAATACTTCTATTCACTAAAAAATAATATTTTTTATATTTATACTTTGAGAATTTTTAAGAAAAGATTTATCCTCAAAGAAGGTGAGGATTTTGGATTTTTTAAAAAATATGAATTTTTCAGTAAAAAGAAATCAAGAAAGTTAGGTAAATATTTTATAAACGCTGATAATAAATTAATGAAAGAGCTAATTAAAAAATATTGGAAAAACTTTTAAAAAATAATTGATATTTATTGAAGAATTATTTATACATATCTTGCCGAAATGCATGGTGGGAAATCTGTGTGAAATTCACTATCTGTACCTGCAACCGTAAAAGACGGAGCGCCACCCGGTAAAGTCCGCTGTTGAACAATGGCCAGGAAAAGTCTAGTTCTACAATGAAAAATTAGCAGAGGCAAAAAAGGAGTAAAATTTTGTCAAGGCTAATTATATATTTATTTTTTATAATCATGTATCAAAAATTTGTTTTCTCAAATGAAGTTGAGAAATATTTAGAATGCTCATGGGCAAATAATTCAAACCCATGTGTTAAAATTGAAAAAAAAATAACCAATTCCTCCATGTTCAATGAAAAATTTATTAATAAATACATAATAACAAAAGAAAAAATAGAAGAGATTGGAGCAACAGACATGGTTGATATTTTAAAAACCATTCCAGGTATAAACATAACTCAATCAGGACCTGCTGGACAACAAGCTTCTGTTTTTTTAAGAGGGACTGGCTCAAATCATACGCTAGTAATGATTAATGGCATTCCTATTAATGATCAATCAACAACTCAAGGTTTACATGATTTTGGAGTAGAATTTATTCATACTATCCAACAAATAGAAATTTATCCTGGTTCTAGTGGAACCCACTTTGGAACAAACGCTATAGGGGGTGCAGTTAATATTATTTTAAGTGGAGACTACGTGAATAAAGTAAATATATCTGGTGATAGAGATAAAAATTATAGTTTATATTCTAATAATACTATTTTTAAAGATGATTCTGTTTACAATTTTAAATTAGGAATAGTTGAAAATGAAAATATAAGTGCAAAACAAGGTACAAATGAAGATAAAGACAATGTAAAAAATTACTCAGCAAATATAAATCACGAAAAATTTATTTCACCAGCAACAAAATTTTTTAATACAATTTATTTAAGACAAACTATAGCTGAGTATGATGGTTCATCAACTAATCAAACAGGTTATGAAGGTGATAACAGAATGATGGCATTACAATCTGGATTAAATAATTTTAATTCAACTAGTAATGCTGATTTTGTGCTTTATTTAACAAAATACGATAGAGAGTATGACGAAAGAGGCACTATAGATAATTATTATAGTAATGTGATAGGCTCTAAATATGATTACTCTTATAAATTTAACGAAAAACTTTCTTATGGTTTTGGAGCAGATTATAGTTATGAATGGGGAAAGTTCAATAATAGAGGATCGTACGAAGCATCTACTAAAGGGAATTTAGATAAATTTGCTCTTTTTGGAAATTTCGGTTTTGAATTTTTAAGTAATACTTTTTTATCTTTTTTTATAAGAAATGATGAGCACAAAATTACCGGGGATAATTCTACTTACAAAGTTGGCTTAAATAAAGAATTTGAAGATTTAAGTATTGGTATTACTAGGATGACTGGTTTGAGAAATCCAAGTTTATATGAATTATATGGAACTGATAATTTCGGTTTTTCGGGAAATAGAGATTTGAAACCAGAGCAGAGCTTAACTAATGAAATTAATTTAACTTTTAAACCTAATAATAATTTTAAAATATTAACGAATTTATTTAAA
>MDTD01184054.1_pt1 | contig 11138 bp, 11 predicted proteins | sample 811221 | NCBI WGS metagenome assembly MDTD01 (sample SAMN05326646, study PRJNA326480) | marine metagenome | isolation source: seawater | place: Pacific Ocean: South West | collected 2011
CATAATCAGTTTTTAATAATTTCTTTTTTTTCTATATCTTCTTTTTTGTTAAAATAATTTGTATCCAGGTCAAATTTTTTAACTTTTACAGTTAAAAATCTTAATAAATTTTTATCAATTTTTTCATTTTTTTCTAATTCTTTAATTGTCTTGCCATTACCCTCAATTTTAAAATGAAGATAGTTACCTTTTTTATTTTTTTTAATTAAATACGAAAGATGCATTAAGCCCCAACTTTCAAATTTAACAATATTACCATCATTACTTTCTATTATTTTAGTATATTTTTCTTGGATTTGTTTGATTTGACTAGGAGATGTATCTTGTCTTGCTATTAGTGTGTGCTCGTAAAAGTTCATATAATTTTCTAGAAAAATTGACGATATACTATTATAAATTTTTAATTACAATACAAAAAAACACTTAATTTAATTACATTTTTATGTTTTCTTTAGTATTTCCAGGTCAAGGCTCCCAAAATATTGGAATGGGAAAAGAATTCTATGACAATTTTGAATATGTTAGAGAGTATTTTGATATTGCAGATCAGATTTTTAAAAAAAAATTAAGCAAAACAATTTTCGAAGGTCCGATAGAAGATTTAAATAAAACGGAAAATACACAATCTGCAATTTTTTTAGTTAGTTTTTGTATTTATAAAGTTATTGAAAAAGAAACTCAATTTCAACTTAAGGAGGCTAAGTTTTACGCTGGACACTCACTAGGGGAATATTCTGCCTTATGTTGTGCAAATTCTATTAATTTTGAGCAAGCTATAAATTTATTATTGCATAGAGGAAAAGCTATGCAAAATGCAGTCCCCAATGGAGAAGGCGGAATGTTGGCAATTCTGGGTGTTGAGTTTAATGTAATTAACTCAATATTAGATGAAAATTTTAATGATTTCCAATGCTATGTCGCTAACGATAATTCCAATGGCCAGGTTGTTGTAAGTGGCAAAATAAATTCACTTGAAAGATTACAAACCGAACTAAAAAAAAAACAGATAAAATTTGTAAAACTTCCTGTTAGCGCTCCATTTCATTGTCCTCTGATGAAAAAAGCAACTGATGAAATGAAAAATAAAATTAATGAGACAGAATTTAAAGAACCATCCGTAGGTATTATTTCAAATGTTAATGCAAAACCCCAGACTAACTCAGATAATATTAAATCACTGCTAATTCAACAGATAGAAAAACCTGTTAAATGGAGAGAAAGTATAAATTATATGATTGGATCAGGAGTAAACAAATTTATTGAAATAGGACCTGGAAAAGTTTTATCTGGGCTTATAAAAAGAATAGATAGAAATGTAAAATTAAATCAGGTAAACAATTTATTAGATTTAAAAAATATTACAAATGATTGACTTAAAAAATCTTAATATAATATTAACAGGCGCTACTGGAGGAATCGGCGGGGCTATACTTAACAAATTAAATTTAAATCATTCAAATATTATTGCAACAGGAACAAATGAAGAAAAATTAAAAAAAATTCAAGAAGACTATAAAAATATAAAAGTTAAAAAATTTGATATTTCAAATCATTCTTCTATCGAAGAATTTGTAGATGAATGTAATAAAACTTTTGATAATAAGATAGATGTTTTAATTAATAATGCTGGAATTACTCAAGATAATTTAAGTATAAGAATGAAAAATGAAGAATGGAATAAAGTAATTGAAATAAATTTAACCTCTACTTTTTTGATAACCAAAAATGTTATTAAAAAAATGCTAAAAAATAAAAGTGGAAAAATAATTAATATTACTTCAGTAGTTGGGCACACAGGTAATATTGGTCAAGCAAATTATGCGGCTTCAAAAGCTGGCTTGGTTGGAATGTCGAAAAGTCTTGCCTTAGAATATGGGAAAAAAAATATAAAAATAAACTGTATTTCTCCAGGTTTTATCAGATCAGAGATGACCGATAAAATTAGTGAAAGTTTCAAACAAGTATTAGAAAGTAAAATATCTTTAGAAAGATTTGGAATGCCCGAAGATGTAGCCAATGCAGTACTTTTTTTGTCATCTAACCTATCAGATTATATTACTGGTGAAACTATACATGTTAATGGAGGCATGTATTTTAGTTGACAAAATAATATAAATATCTATTAACAATTTTAATACAAAAGGAAATTATGTCGGATGATATCTCAAGTAAGGTAAAAAAAATAGTAGCAGATCACCTAGGTATAGATGAAGCGAAAGTAACAGATGAATCAAGTTTTATCGACGATTTGGGAGCTGATAGTTTAGACACAGTTGAATTAGTTATGGCTTTTGAGGAAGAATTTGGTTCAGAGATATCAGATAGTGAAGCAGAAAAAATTTTAACAGTTGGTGATGCTGTAAAATTTATTGAAGGAAAAGCTAACTAATTTATTTAAATGCCCATAGAAAATGATGGGGTAATGATCGTTTTATCATCTCCTTCTGGAGCTGGGAAAACAACTTTAGTAAACCTACTGTCAAAATTAGAAAATTTTGAAATTTCTATATCCCACACAACTCGTCAACCAAGGGCTAATGAGACTCCTGATAAAGATTATTACTTCGTTACTGAAGAAAAATTTAACACATTAATTAAAAACCAGGAATTTTTAGAATACGCAAAAGTGTTTGACAATTTTTATGGTTCAACAAGAACACCGGTAATAAATAAGTTAAATAAAGGAATAAATGTATTATTTGATATTGATTGGCAAGGTGCAGATCAAATTAAAAATAAAAAACTACACTATAAATTAATAACTTTTTTTATTTTACCACCTAGTAAAGAAATTTTATTTGAAAGGCTTTCAAACAGAGATATGAAAGATAAACTCATTGCCGAGGAACGAATGAAACAGTTTGGGAGGGATGTTTTACATTGGATTAACTATGATTATGTAGTTGTAAACGACGATTTAGATAAATGTTACTCAAAAATTTATAACTTAATACAAGCTGAAATGGATAATGGTTCAAAAGACTATGATTCTAATTATATAAGATCTCATATTGAAAAATTAATTTCTTAATTTCTCATATTCTTTTGCCAACATGTAATAAGTTTCATGATCAAGATTTTGTGGTCTTAATTTTAAAGTTATATTTAACTTATCCAATATTTCCATATTATTTGAAAATAATTTATTAAACGGACTTTTAATCATCTTTCTTCTTTGTGAAAAAAAAATTCTTGTGATTTTTTCTAGATTGCATGGATCTTTAATTTCTAAAAAATCATTTTTTGGAGTGAAAATTAATAGAGAGCTTTCTATTTTTGGTTTCGGAAAAAAACAACCAGGTTTAATATCAATAATCTTCCTAATATTTAATCGCCAATTTGCAAGTATTGATAATCTCCCATAATTAGATGAATTATAGTTTGCGACTATTCTATCAGCCACCTCTTTTTGAAACATCAAAATAAGGCAGTCGAACCAAGCTTTTTTATTATCAAGATTTAAAATCCATTTACATAAAATTTCAGTTGAAATATTATATGGTAAGTTGCCAAAAACTATCAATTGATCTTTACAAATTAAACGTTCATTAATTTTTAAAACATCATCATTTATTAGTGTTATTTGATTTTGAAAATTTTTTTTTAAAATAGATGAAAGCGCATAATCTTTTTCGATAACAATAACTTTTTTTGGTTTTTTTTTTAACAAAGAAGAGGTTAAATTACCCGTTCCAGGACCTATCTCAAGCACTGCTCTGTTCTCAATTTCTTGGATGCTAGTTATTATGTTGATGATATTTTTATCAATTAAAAAATTTTGCCCCAAACTTTTTTTTGCTCTTATCACCTTGTGTCTAAAAATTTTATTGCTTTTATTAAACTAAGTGGGTTAGATAAATTCTTATTTACCATTTTTTCGTTTGGTCCATGATCTGGGGAAACTCTATAAAAAGGTAAGCCCAAAGTAATATTAATTGCATTGTATTCCATTAAAGTTTTAATTGGAGAAAGAACTTGATCATGGTACATGCCTAATATCACATTATATTTTAGTCTATTTTGTTTTAAAAATAACGTATCTGCAGCAAAAGGACCCTCAATTTTAAACCCCCTTTTTTTTAAATCTTTAATTGCTGGTGATATTATTTTTTCGTCTTCGTTAAATTTAAGTATGCTTTCACAATGAGGATTTAAACCTGTAACTCCTATTTTGGGTTTAAATTTAAAGTTTTTTACGAAAAAGTTGTTAATTAAAACAGTTTTTTCCTTAATAAGTTTTTTACTTATCTTATTTGGTACTAATTTTAACGGTAGATGAGTCGTTATAGGACAAACAGAAAGATCTTTATTATAAATTAACATAGCAACATTCTTTGTTTTAAATTTTTGAGAAATATATTCAGTCATTCCTAAAAATCTTTTTTTTAAAAAATTTTCTTTATTAATTGGTCCATTTATAAATTTGTATGTATAATTAGTATTTAGAATCTCAAAAGCTAAATCAAAACTTATTTTATTAAAACTAAAAGATTTAAATTTAAAGTTTTTAGATGGATTTTTATTATCAACATTTACTAAATTAATTGATCGATTATTTAATTTATAATTTTTTAAATTTTCCAATTCTAGTACTCTAATTTTTTTCTTAAATTTTTGCTTTTTAATTTGTCTTTTCAACATCCTTAATGATGAGATTAAAATCAAAGGACTTCTAAACTTATTATTTTTAATAGACTTAAAAAAAATTTCAAAAAAAATACTTTTTGTATCACCTGGAACTAATAAAATAGGTTTATTTTTCATTTATTGAATAATTCATTATTGATTTGTCGTAAAAAATTTTTGAAAATTGATTAAGTTGTTTATTAGTCTCAAATTTAATCATATTTTTTAATTCATTTTCTTTATCAATTGAAACGTTTTTTGATCTTATTCCTTCAATCTTAAGAATTAAAAAATCATTACCTAATTGTATAATGTCTGTTGTCTGTCCTTCATTAATATCTTTAAGTTTAATCAAAATGTTTTCTGATAAATTATTTTCTTTAATCCAACCTATTTTTCCACCAAACTTAGAGCTATCAGAAATACTAAAAATATTAGCAGTATTATTAAATCCAATTTCTGAAATACTTTGTTTTACTTTATTTGCTAAGATATCAAAATCTTCCTCTTTATTTTTTTTGAATACTATTTCAGATAACTGGTACTCTTTGAAAGTTTGTTTACTCATTGCATCTACTTTTTTTTTTAATTCATTTTTATCAATTTTAAGCAGCTTAGAATACTTTAAGTATATCAATTCATTCCATGCGATTTCTATCTTTAATTTTTGCTTAATTTCATCTATTTTATAATTGGATGAAATTTCTATATAATTTTTAAAATCATTCTCATTACTGAAATTTAGTTTTGTGTAAAGATCCACTAAATAATTTTTTACAAAAGGATTGTCTTGATTGAAGTCAAAAACTTTTTCTATCTCACTTTTTTTGATTATTTCCCGTATTAAAGAATTTTTGGCAATCTCAAAAATTTTTTTATCAGATAATTGATTAAGATTTGGATTCAGAATTTTAAGATAACTTGCTTCATTCTCAACATCTAAATTGGTAATTATCTTATCGTCTACTGTAGCAAATATATATACCTCATTATTTGCATTTGATTCTGAAATTATACAAATAAAAAAAATAAACGTAATAAAAAATTTTTTTAACATTAATCTTTTAAATTGGGACTACTTGTTTCTCCAAACGGAATAATTGTAAGTTTTAAAAATATATTTTCTTCAGGCTTTATATCTCTATCGTCGTAATAATCTTTGTTATACTCAAATGATGCTGCTAAGCAGTCATTCTTATATTCATAAATTAAATTGTAATATTCCGTTAAATTTGAGGATTTATTTTCTCTTGTCGAAAATTTTATATTATTATTCTCATTTAGTTTATAAATAGTAGTATTAGTCAAATAAGAATTTTTATCTGTAGAATTATTTTCGTTTAAATAATCAAAAGTCGTAATAAAGTTATTTAGACTAATTTCTGCACTAAAATTTTCATAATTTATATCAGTCAAATTATTTCTTGCAGATGCATTGTATTTTGCACTGAAAATTTCACTAGGATTATATGAGATTTCTCCAAAAAAGTTTGAATTTTTTGAACCTAATTGATTATTTTTAGGTAAGTCTTTGTTCTCTTCTAATCTAAAGTTGTTTGCTAATTTAAACCCAAAAACTTCTCTTGATTTTTCCTTATTGTAAATTGAGAAATCATTTCCCAGAGCTATTGATAGGCCTCCCTCTATTGCGTTATTTGCAGAAAGTCTATTAAAATTATAAATATTATCCACATCTAATCTTTTTCCATCAGTTGTACTTAAATCTTTTGTATGATTTGGACTTACTTTTAGAGATAGTTTTGGTTTTAGTATTTTTAATGAATTATTACTTTCTTTAACTAAAGGAAACGATGAATTGAATTGAAACAATCCTGATAAATAAAAATTTTCATCTTCCTCATAATTATCTGAATTTTGTGTGTCAGAATTTATATTTTTTATCATAAATTCATAATTATTATATAATCCTGCGTTAGTTGTTTTAGGATTTGAATTAAATATTAAATCATTAATATTTACTTTTTCTAAAATATTTGTGGCATAACTTCTGATAAAATTTTCTGATTTTAAGAGAAAATTACCATCAAGTTGAGTAAAATTTTTTATCTTTTTTTCTATTTCCACTTTCGGTAAAAATTCAAATCTATCGTTATTTTCTTTATCAAGATCTTCATAAATTTTGATTTCAGAATCAATTTTAAAATCATTTGATGATAAATAAAGTCCAATTTTATTTTCTAAAACGTTTAAGCTTTTAATAATAGGTGATGATAATTTATTTTTTCTTAGGTATGTGTCATTCGAAGTTTTTTCAATTTTCAAATCAATAACGGCATCATCAAAACTAGTTAATTCAATTAATTTATTATATTTGTAAAAAAAATGGGTTTTTGAATTTTCATCTTTTTGGTTAAAAAAACTTATATCACTTATATGATCGCTATTTTTGTTTTTTTGTCTAAATTCAGTTTGTAGTAAAAAATCATTATTTGAATATAAACGCGGTGAAAAAGTCATATCTTTATTTTGACTTAAAGCAGCAAAATAAGGAACTTTTAAAAAGCTACTGTTTGAATTTGAAGAATTTTTTATTGTTGGAATTAAAAATCCAGATTGTCTTTCTACTGTTGGATCTGGATGAAAAAATTTTGGAAAATACATAACAGGTAAATCGTAAACTCTTAAAATTGCATTTTTATAACTTATAGTTTTCTTTCTCGAGTCATGTTGAATTTTTTCAGCTGACAACTGCCATGGCGGACATTTATCCCTTTTTTTACAGGTGGTAAAAACGCCTTTAGTTATTTCTGTTAATCCATTTGCATATGATATACTTTTACCTTTTAATCTAGGTTCGTTATCTTCATTGAATGATTTATTATTCAGATTAATTGAAATATCTTTTCCAACTAGTTCATTAGTTTCAGTATTTAAGTAGGCAGCATCAATTTCAAAAAAGTTATCATTAAAATCTTCTAATTTAACATTTTGTAACTTTAAAATACCATCATTTAAATTAAAGTTAAAATTTTCTGAACTGATTTTATTATTCATCTCATCTTTTAATTTAGATAAAACTGATGATCTTAAAACTCCCTTTTTTTTTTCAAAAATGATTAAGTTGCTTTCTATCAAAATATTCTTTTTTAAATCTAATATTTTAACGTTGTCTTTAGCAGTAGTAATAAATGTATTTTGATCTAAGTTAATTTCTCCAAATTTTATTTCTAAGTCATCAGATTTAAAATAAGCTGTACCATTAAAAGCTTTGAGTAAATTTAGATTTTTTTTATACTCAAATTTTTTAGCCTTAATTTCTAAATTTTTGTCAGATGAAATAGCCTTGCCATCGGTTGCATTAACAATATTTCCGTTATCAACAATTTCAATCTGAGAAGTCTCAAATATAAATTGCTCCGCAAAAGAGATATTGGAGAGCAATGAGTAAAATAGAATAAATATTAATAATTTATTTTTCATTTACCCTAATTAAACCTATGATTGCAAATATGGAAATAAATAATAACGGTAGGTAAATAGAGGATATTACTGGAATTTTCCCATTATTCCCAAGAGATGTAAACATAAAATTAACGTAATAGATTATTACAGACATAAATATCCCTAATAAAATATGATAAAATAAGGACTTATCTCTTGTAAAATTGAACATTATAACAGCTGATAAAACTGTCAAAATTCCATAAAGAAATGGGGTTGAGGTTAATCTTAATAAATGAATTACGATTTCATTTGAAGAGTATCCCAAGTTCTCATAGTCTTTTTTTAAATCAAAAAGCTCTAAAAGATTTAGAGTTGAAATATTTGAAAACAAACTATTAATCTTATTCTTATCAAAGTTTGATCTCATAACGAGATTATCTAAATTTCTATTCGTAATATTTTCATATGTAATTCTTGGTTTTTCGATAATCCAATTTTGACTATCAATATTTATTTTTTCTGATTGAATTGTTTTTTTTAGATTGAAGTTCATATCAAATTCATTAATTACAACATTTATCAAAAAATTATCTTGTATATAATTTGCCTTTACTATTAAAGTAGAGTTATTAATTTCGTCTTTTAGCCATAATCCACTATCATTAACCACTGCTAGGTATTTATTATCTTTAGAAAAGCTATTTTTAATATCTGTGTAAAAAAATTTTAATTTAGATGCTGTGTTATAAAATAATAAAACTGTTAAAATTCCAATAGAAAAAGCTGTTATAAATAAAGTTCTTATAACTTTTAAATTACTAAGACCACTTGTTTTTAAAAGATTTAACTCTTCATTTTTGAAAAGATTATAAAATAAAAATTGTGTTGATAATAAAAATATAAACGGAAAAATTTCAAAAAGAGTTATTGGCGATCCTAGCAATGTTAAAAAATATGGGTATAAAAAATTTACATTTACATTTTTAAAAAATGAAATTTCTTCTAAAACACTTAATATAATAATCAGGCTAAAAAAAATTAAACTTATAATTAAAAATTTTGAAATAAAATTTTTGATAATATATTTTTCGTAAGTTTTAAACATTCTTTAATTTTTTGTATAAGATTAAATAGATTGAAATAAAAAACAACCAAGGTGTTAATAAATATAATAAGGTTGTAATATTCGATGCTGTTGAATATCTTAAAGAAGCCTCTGATAATACAATTAATAAAAAAGTAATTAAAAAAGTAACTTTCTGATTTCTTTTATATAAAATATTATTTTTAGGAAATATTATTAAGAAACAACACATAAGAGTAATAACTGGTATATAAAGTGGTTTATAAAATCTTTTAAATATTTCTTGATTAATTTCATTCAAAATATTTTTATCACATGAAAAATTATATTTTTTATTTTCGCTTGTTTTAAATAAAGAATTAATTTTACAGCTTAAAAGAAGTCTAGAGGGCATTTCTTGTATTTTGGGGACTAAAATTGTATTAGTCCCATAGTCGGCTAAATTAAAATCAATTTCATCAAATTCAAAAACATTAATTTTTGACTTATCTTTATTTATTACTTTTCCATCATATAACTTAAAAATTTTTCTTTTTTGATCTTCTAAAATAGTACCAGTTTTTGCATAAACCATTTTTGAGGAAATTTTGGATGAGTCATCGATGAATATATTTGAAAAAGAACCATTTTGATTTTTTTGGTCAATGAATATTGTAAGACCGTCAACAGCATTTATAAATTTTCCCTCTTTTAATAATGATGTAAAAAAGTCAATATTTGACTTCTTAAGAAATTCTCTTCCTTTGTATTGTGAAAAAGGTGAAAAAAAACCTCCAATAGCTATTTGGAATATTGTTAAAATAATTGATAATAAAAGTATCTTATTTACAAAATTTACTTTGCTAATGCCAGATGTCCAAAAAATGAGAAGTTCATTCCTCATCTCATAATCAGTAATTACATAAAAAAGAGATATAAAAAAAATAAAAGGAATAATTCGATGTATTATTTTTGGAAAATTCAAAATAATATATGAAAAGTAAGTTTTTAAACCATGCCCATCTTGGATAACAAAATCAAAATAATTTACTGCTTGCAATGTCCACACGATTAAACCCACAACAAAACACATCATTATGAAAAAAAGCAATGTATCTTTGGCAAATTTCCGAAATATTAATTTTTTCATTGAAAATAATAAATTTCCAAATATATAGCATTCATTTATAATTCTTTATATTTAAAAATTTATGTCTGTAAAAATAAACTATAAAAATACTGTTGTTAGCAAAACCTATGCAAATCTAGTGTTATTTGTAGATGAAAAATTTAGAACAAAACCTATAAGAAAATATGTTTCTAGCTCTGAACTGTCTTACATTGATGATCTACTTAAAAGTTGCGATTTAAAAAAAAAATTATTTGTTTTTGAATTAAGCTCTAAAAAGAAGATAATTCTAGTATCTATTAAAAAAAATAATAAAAATTCAGATATAGAAAATTTAGGTGCTGAACTTTTTGGGCGTATTAATTATGGAAAAAATTGTGAATACTTCATAAATGCTGATAGCATAAATAGTAATGAACAAAATTTTATTGGATATTTTCTTCATGGATTAAAATTAAAGTCATACGAATTTAATAAATATAAATCAAAAAAAAATACAAGACTTCTAACTATAAATGTTTTTGGAAATAAAAATAAACCGTCGCTTAACATCTTAACAAAATTTAAAGCATTAGAGGAGGGAACTTTTTATACAAGAGATTTAGTATCCGAGCCTGGAAATGTTTTGCATCCTGATGAATATGCAAAAAGATTAAAGTCACTAAGCAAATATGGACTTAAAATAAATATCTATGATGAAAAAAAAATGAAAAAACTAGGTATGAATGCTCTACTCGGAGTAGGCCAGGGGAGTATTAGAGGATCTTATTTAGTTACTATTGAGTGGAATGGTATAAAAAAAAGATCTAATCCTTTAGCTTTTGTTGGTAAAGGTGTTTGTTTTGATACAGGCGGTTACTCTCTTAAACCAGCAAAATTTATGGAGGATATGACTTATGACATGGCAGGTTCGGC
>MDTD01088659.1_pt1 | contig 11137 bp, 8 predicted proteins | sample 811221 | NCBI WGS metagenome assembly MDTD01 (sample SAMN05326646, study PRJNA326480) | marine metagenome | isolation source: seawater | place: Pacific Ocean: South West | collected 2011
CTGATTAGCGCAGGGGTAATATAACCAATCAACAAGTCACAAATATGCCACTAAATGACTCTAAATTCGAAATGTCAGTTTTGAAATAATATCCAAGACTGTGTAGCATCGTCAAAGTAGGATAATGTTCCATCTGGCGTAATTGACCAATGAACACCATTCTCCTCCCAAGTCTGATTTCCTTGCGCTTGTTGCTCTTCATATGCCTGTTCGATACTAGGTATCTCTTTGGTTTCATAAACCGGTGCCATATTAGTCTCAGTGATTTCATCTTCATAATTTGCTTGAGCAAACAATGAGGCATCGTTCTCTGGTTTTTTGTTTCTCACGACCAACAGTGCACCGATTACTCCAATAGCAAAAATAGCCGCCAAAATAAACAAAAATCCGTTGCTGTCATTCTCTTTCTCGGCCTCTGAGCGTGCTGCATCTAATGGGTAAGCATCTAACCTATCTGGCACCCCGTCACTGTCTGAATCAACTGACTCGTTGCTATCGGCCGGGAAGGCGTCTTCTAGGTCGTTTACCCCATCGCCATCAGTATCAAGTTGCGTTAAACTGCAACCATTCTCATCAATTATCTCACCAACAGGCGTATTTGGACATCCATCTTCAGCATTGACCATGCCGTCCTGGTCATCATCTAACTGGAACTGAGAACAACCGTTTTGGTCGACTGCTTGTCCAGTGGGTGTATCATAGCACAAATCTTCTGAGTTCCAGATATCATCATTATCCTCATCGAGTTGGGATTCTGAACAACCGTCCGAATTTACTTGCTCTCCTTGTGGAGTAACTGGGCAAAGGTCGATTGTGTTGTCAATCATATCATTGTCATCATCATATTGGACTGGAGAACAACCAACAGAATCGATATCAAATTCTCCGTCCCCATTGAGGTCTAGAAGGGTAGTATTTGGGCATAGATCAACATCATTGAAGACACCGTCCAAATCAGAATCTGTTTGTGATTCAGAACATCCATTGTTGGCAGCAACCTCCGATAGCGGCGTGTTAGGACAGTTATCGAGGTTGTCGTTGACACCATCGCTGTCGATATCGCGTTGGTCAGCCGCACAGCCGAAACCATCAACACTTGCTGACGGATTGGTGGACGGACATGAATCAAGCGCGTCGTTAATACCATCGTTATCACTATCTAACTGAGTATTAGCACAGCCCGCCGCATTTACCATTGCGTTTGGAGGCGTGCCGACACACAAGTCATATTGATTAACAACTCCATCATTATCATCATCTAACTGGGTTTCAGAACAACCATTAGCATTGACGAATTCTCCTAGGGGTGTGTTGGGACAACCATCAGCCAAATCTGACACACCGTCTTGATCGCTGTCAGTTTGCGATGTTGAGCAACCATTAGTATCAACAGTCTCACCAAATGGTGTACCGGGGCACAAGTCAGGGTTGTTGCCATTTGCGTTATCCCCATAGCCGTCATAATCGGCATCTTGCCATTGTGTAACATCTTGTGGGAATCTGTCTGGGTCGTTACCGTTTGCATTATCGCCGTAGCCGTCTCCGTCCTGATCAGACCATTGAGTACCATCCGATGGGAATGCATCAGGATCGTTACCCTGCTGATTATCGCCATAGCCATCATTGTCAGTGTCGTGCCATTGTGTGGAATCATTAGGGAACTTATCCGCATCATTACCATTTGCGTTGTCACCATAACCATCACCGTCTGAATCAGACCACTGGGTTCCATCATTAGGGAACATGTCGGGATTATTACCATTCATGTTGTCACCGTAGCCGTCACCATCAGAGTCGGCCCACTGAGAAGCATCAAATGGAAATGCGTCGCCAGCAGTTCCTTGTGGATTATCTCCATAACCATCGCCATCACTGTCAGTCCACTGTGATGGGTCGGTAGGCCACAAGTCAGGATTATTGCCATTGGCATTATCGCCATAGCCATCACCATCTATATCGTGCCATTGGGTCGCATCGAATGGGAACGCATCAGGGTTGTTGCCGTTGACATTGTCCCCGTAACCATCACCATCAATATCGCTCCACTGGGTATTATCTGTCGGGAAGTAATCAGGGTTATTGCCATTTAGACTATCACCATAGCCATCACCATCAGTATCCAACCATTGAGTATCATCGAAGGGGAAATCATCGACATCATCATTGTAGCCGTCACTATCACTATCCCTTTGGTTTGCAGCACAACCCGTGGAGTCAACAACAGTTCCCACTGTTGTGTTTGGGCAAAGATCGAGTTCATTTGCAACGCCATCAGAATCATCATCAAACACATACTGAAGGCACACATAATCACCAACAATCTGAACAAAGTTTGCATCGTATAAATCACTGAATAAACAATATTGACCGGAATTCGTGGGGGTTTGATAGTAGAATGTGCCAAACGACATATTCTGCGCAGTCGCAGTGGTCGTCGTCATAGCTGAGTAATTGATGTCAGCCCCGTTTGGGTCCTCCACTCTAAACTGATGGTAATATGAATCACCAGGGACAAGGTCTAGACCTTCTGAGGTAAAATCATTATTTGCTGCTGTTGTACTAAATGAATAACTGGTGATTATCGCTGATGGTAGTTGCGGAATGAAATCCACGGTGTGTATGCCGATGTAACCATCTAGGCTAGTTAGGTTGATGTTGTAGTTTTGAGGATATAATACCGCCAAAAATGTATGGTTATCCATTGATGTAGGGTTATTCCACGAAACTTGATAGGTTTCTGAATTAGTAAAGGCGGTGAAATTAATCATGCCGCCGCCGACCATCGTGGCATTCACGGCATCATCAGTGCTAATGTTTGGATTTGCCATAATCAGTGCTATAAGTTGGTCCAAGTTGACCGTCGCCCATTTAATTGCATAAGCAGTTCCTGCTGTTAGATTGGTGGCGTAGATTTCCCCGGTGGTAGAAGAAGTAGTTTCAGCAATTAAGGTTTCATAATAAAATGAATCACTATTGGTATTCAAAACACTGCCCGATGCATCTGCTAAAGATGCAGATACCACATATCCACCTTCAATATTAACACCTAATAACGTATGATTGAAAGTTTGAGTAGTCGCAGTTGCGGTAAACGAATAAGGTCCGTAATATGTTAGTGGGACTGTGGTTGAATTCGAAGCATAGGTGAACTCGTCGTTGTAACTATACTGATAATTGTCACCTACGACTAGTCCAGTTAATTCGATTGACACATTAGTCAGGTTATTCATAGTGACATCCAGTCCAGTAAATGTCTGACCGCCTCCAGGATTATCAGTAGTTATTTCGATGTTGTAGTTACTCCCACTGAACCCAAGTGTGTATACCTCAATGTAACTCAATACATTGGTTGTTGCGACAAATGACATGTATTCAGTATTACCAATACCAGTAGAGCTATCGATGAAAAGACCATTCACATCCTCCCATCTCGTGTCGATATCGCCATTGCTGTGCATGAAGGTGATGTTCACATAATATGTCACTCCGGCAACTAATTGCACCTCGAAATAGTCTTCATCGTTTGAAGTGTCGAAACTCAATCCAGAACAATAAATCGGTAAAATCGACGCGACTGATGCTGTTGCTTCGTTATTATTTGGCTCTAACATGTCAACCACAACATTACCCGAACCAATTACTCCAACATCATTGCATGGGTTTGGAACGGCGGTGCCAGAACTTCCCGTCCCACCGCCACTTGAGGCAGTATTCCACGTCCAGAATTCTAAGTCATACGCACCAAATCCTGAATTTCTGACTACTTGAACGAATATTACACCACCGTGACTTCCAGCCCCTCCTGCTGAGTTGTTAGTTGAAACATAATCAGGATTATTACCGGTTGAAAAATCAAGTAAGTTTAGGGCGGTATCGTAGATATATACCGCAAAATCATTGGTTATTAGGCTGCTATTAACAAAGACAAATGAGCTGTATGAGATTTGAAAAGCAAAGCCTTCATTTGAGTTCAAAGTGAATGCCATCCAGTCTTCATTATCACCATTTAGATCTAATTCTGCCGCAGATAGACCAGAATATACGGGGGCACCTCCATTGAGTTGTGTCGGCCAGAATGGATCGTTTAACAATGCATTGTAAGTATCAGGTAGGTCATAATTAGGGTTCCCAATGTCGTTTTGATTAGTTGTTCCACTTGATGACGAGGAAAAGACCCAGAATCTTAGGTCATAGTCGACATAACCATTCCAACGCTGTATTTTGACATAGACCGTCCCACCTATGCTTCCCTGTGAGTTGTTGGTGGTGACAAGTTCGGGGCTACCAACCATTGAAGAATCAACAAAGTTCATATTTGCATCGTACAGCAGTAATTCAGCATCATTGACATATGTGGTGCCGTTATTCACCGAGTTGGCTGGGTAAGATATTTCAAAAGCAAAACCTTCGTTAGTGTTGATATTAAATGATAACCAATCCTCGTTATCGGACGGGTCTACTTGGCCATAATGAACAGGATATGTATATGGTGCAGAACCAGCAAAATTCATTGGGAAGTATGGATCTGATAACAGGGCGGTCTGAGTGTCTGGGAAGTCATAATTAGCCCAACCCATGTCGTTTTGTCCAGTGGTAGGCGGCGAAGTAGTCCATGTCCAGGCTTGTAAATTGTATGACCCATACCCGTAGTATCGGTAAATTTGCACGTAAATTGTCCCGCCGTGACTAAGGGCTGAATTGTTGGTAGTAACATACTCTGGATTTGATGCGAATGAGAAGTCCATCTGGAACATATTAGCATCATATATTGCCAAATCAAACTCATTGTTGTATACTGTCCCGTTAGTCGGTGAGGTATATGTTGGACTGTAATCGATCTGGACCGCTAGACCTTCACTTGGATTTAGCGTAATTGCGAACCAGTCCTCGTCATCACCGACCGCAAGTTCGGCGGTCATGGGCGTGAGATGGTAGGGCGAGGCGCCATTCAGACCGATTGTTGTATTAATTGACCCCTGACTATCAGGTAAATCAGAACCACTGTTAATATCATTTTGATTTGCTCCTGCGGCGTTAACTGTACCAATGCCAGCAGATAATGCGGTCAAGAGAAATAAAATACACACGCTTGAGCTCTGTATTTTCCTGTTTACATTCTTGGAAATCTTATGTTCCATACCTAACCGACGAGGTATTGGTTTATGATACTCTCCCCGAAAGCAAGAATCAAATTGCTGTGGGGGCAACGTGCCCATCTTTTTTGTCGTCAGGTTTTCTAACTCTTGACCAGACACCGCCCATCAATTGGTCGTGACAGTTCTGACAATAGTGGAATCTGCGATATGCTTCACGAAATGAGTAGGCTTTTTTCCCAGTGGCGACGAGGTATCCCTCTGGTGATAATCTGGAAACGATGTCTCCAACACCACCACACCCAGGAAAGTCGCACACGGTTTCCGCCGCCATGTTAAGCCCTGTGCATATCAACACTTTAATGGTCGTATCCTTATGTGTCAGATTAAGCACTATTCTTCCACAGGTTCAATCACAACTAAGGGAACATTTGCCTCAATAGACTGGCCTTCCTCACAGTTGACAGCAGTTACTGTTCCTGTTACTGGTGCTTGAATTTCATTTTGCATTTTCATTGCTTCGAGGATTAGGATAACTTGTCCCTCTTCTACGCGTTGTCCCATCTCAACTTCAATGGTAACGATTTTTCCAGGTATATTGGCAGATACGGTTCCAGATTTCTTTTTCTTACCACCGGCCAATCGCTTTTTCTTCACCACCGGGCCTGAATCAGGTAGTTCAATTTTGAAAGTTCTACCTTCGACACTAGCGAGCCAATTTCCGTCATCAGATATCTCAACTTCAACTTCTAATTCAACTCCATCGACAATAACCTTCTTTATCTCAGTCATGCGATTATCTCCATGGTGAGCGTGATGATTTTCGGTTCATCAACGAATTTTTTCCTGTATTCATTCTAATATGATCCTGTGTCCATACCGGTCCAGGATTACGACCAATTTTTGAAGAATCTCGTGCATTGTTTTCAACGATTGATAACACCGCATATATTGCAGCGATTCGCAGTATTGATTCATCGGTCACAAAATCACCTCACAATGGGATATTACCGTGCTTCCTTGCAGGTCTTAATTCCTCTTTGTCGACCAACATATCTAATGCGCGAATTAGTTTTTTCCTAGTTTCACTCGGCTCAATAACGTCATCGATGTAACCCAATGCAGCAGCCTTGTATGGATTGGCAAATTTTTCGTTGAAATCTTCGGTCAATCTTGTTCGTTCTTGTTCAGGATTTCTTGAGCTTTTCAGCCGCCGGCGATGGATGATTTCTACGGCACCGTCAGCGCCCATGACGGCCAATTCAGCAGATGGCCAAGCCACGTTGTAGTCACCACGTATGTGTTTAGATGACATAACATCATACGCTCCACCGTATGCTTTGCGCATTATAACAGTTAATTTTGGCACTGTAGCTTCAGCGAACGCATAGAGCAATTTCGCTCCATGCCTAATGATGCCGCCCCATTCTTGATTGGTTCCCGGCAAAAATCCTGGAACATCTTCAAAGGTAACAAGTGGGATATTGAATGCATCGCAAAACCTGACAAATCTTGCTGCCTTGTCGCTTGCGTCAATATCTAAGCATCCAGCCAAGATTTTTGGTTGGTTGGCCACAACGCCAACAGTTTGACCATTTAGGTGACCAAACCCAATAACGATGTTTTGTGCCCAATCAGCTTGAACTTCGAGAAAACCATGATCATCGAGAACCTCTGAGATAACATCAACAACGTCGTATGGTTTGTTGGACTCTTCGGGAATAATGGTGTCAAGTTTTTCACAGGTCCGACTGGCTGAGTCAGAGGTTTTCTTAGTTGGTGGTTTCTCGAGATTGTTTGACGGCAGCATGTCACACAAATCCCTTGCCAATTGGATTGCAGATTCATCGTCTTCAGCAGTAAAGTGTGATACTCCTGAGCGACTACCGTGGGTCATAGCGCCACCTAACTCCTCAAAAGAAACAACCTCGTTAGTTACTGTCTTGATGACTTCTGGACCAGTGATAAACATATGAGCAGTTTGATCAACCATAATCACAAAGTCGGTTATCGCTGGCGAATAAACTGCGCCACCAGCACACGGACCCATAATAACAGATATTTGCGGCACTACTCCTGATGCTCGCACATTACGGAAGAAAATCTCAGCATAACTACCAAGTGACGCCACGCCTTCTTGGATTCTAGCACCGCCACTATCGTTTAGTCCAATAACAGGTTTACCAGTCTTTAGTGCCATATCTAGAACTTTGCAGATTTTCAGTCCATGCATTTCTCCCAAAGACCCACCATAGACAGTAAAGTCTTGAGCAAAAGCGAATACTTCTCTCCCGTTTATACAACCATGACCGGTAACTACTCCATCACCTGGTATGACATTTTTATCCATATCGAAGTCTCTACAGCGATGCTCGACGAGTGCATCAATCTCTTGGAAACTCCCGTCATCCAACAAAATTTCGAGTCTTTCTCTTGCCGTAAGTTTCCCTCTGTTATGCTGAGCGTCAACTCGCGTTTGTCCTCCACCCGCTTCACTTTGCGCCTTACGATTTCGCAGGTCGCGCAGTCGTTCTTCGGTTGTAGGCATGGCTTCCCCGTTATACTGTGCGTCAAGGCCGCCTTTATTGCTTACCGTAATGAATACCCTTGAATAATGTAGATTGGACAATTTAACTTCCGTGCTGATGGTGGATAGGAGGTTGCTTGATAGGTAATGAATAATTAGACCTATCATGGCCAGTAACATCCGGATAGTCATTGCGAAACCCGGGCTAGATGGCCATGACCGTGGTGCTAAGGTTGTTGCCAGAACACTGAGAGATGCGGGACATGAGGTAATCTACACCGGACTCAGGCGAACAGCCAAACAAATTGTTGAAACTGTCCGGGATGAGGACGCAAGATTTCTTGGACTCTCCTCATTATCTGGTGCTCACAACCATTTATTCCCCAGAGTTTGTGAACTGCTAGTTGAGGAAGGTCTTTCTGACGTCATCGTTTTTGGCGGCGGCATCATACCTGAGGACGACCGGCCTGCGTTGCACGATTGCGGCATCCGAGCTATATTTGGGCCAGGAACACCAACAGATGAGATTCTTGAGTTCATTCAAACAGCATCTTCAATGAAAAATGTTGGAGTTGGTGGGGATGGTAATTGGAATTGGCAGTCAACGGCATGAGGTGAGGCTTTGGACGTTGACCAAATCAGAATGGCACTTGGCGGTAACCGGCGCTCACTTGCCAGAACCCTGACAAATATCGAAAACGGCACAGTAACAATTCAAGAGATTCGTTCTTTACTTGGTGTTAATGACTCGACTATTAAATCAAACGCGTGGGGCTCGCTGGCAATTACCGGCGCACCTGGGGTGGGGAAATCCTGCTTGATTGACAAATTGTTGAAGATATGGGCACAACAGGGCAATAAAATCGCTCTTCTGGCAATAGACCCCTCATCTCCCAGAACCGGCGGTGCATTATTAGGCGACCGTGTCAGAATAACTTCTATAGATAACGAAGCGATAAAAAATCAGATTTACATCAGATCTATTGCAACTAGAAAGTCCTCTGGCAGTGTCCCGCTAATTGTTGCCGATATGATTGACTTCTTGCACATGGCTAAATGGGATAAGGTGGTCATTGAAACCGTAGGCTCAGGTCAGTCAGAAGTAAGATGCGCGGCCATAGCTGATCGTATTGTTGTTGTTGAGGGACCGGCGCGGGGTGACGGTGTGCAAGCAGAAAAAGCGGGTTTACTCGAATTGGCAGACGCCGTGATAGTCAACAAATCTGACTTGCCGGGCGCGAGTAAACACGCTGAGGAACTCCTAGAGTCATTTGAATTAGGCTTAGGCGATGTGCCTCCAGTCATGTTAACATCTGCGCTCAATGAAATAGGAGTTGATGAGGCAGCCAAGGTTTTGATTCAATTGGTAGATTCGGGTCGGTCAGTCAGGGCCAGATGGCGTGAGAGATTATTGGCTCATAATGAGCGGAAAATTCTTGAATCGCCAAAATTAGAGGAAATACTAGCATCGCTGGCGGTAGGTTCAATTTCTATCGATGAAGCCGTCAGGACATTAAGTGGTGAATAATATTAGCGAGCAAGTTGAATTAACCAACCCTGTTGACTTGTCTGTGGGTGGTATTAGTGGTCATATATTTCGTCGATTGTTTCACCTTGCTATGTGTCTGCTGCCAATTATGTATTTCGAACTTGGTGATAATGTTGCAGATGCGGTCAATCTAACATTAGATCAAATAGTTGCAGGTGTAATTATCATTGCTGCTCTCGGAGAAGGTCTGAGATTAAAATTGGGTTTCACCGTTTTCGGTCAGAGGGAGTACGAATCCCATCAAGTTTCAGCACTTGCCTGGGGAGCTCTAGCGATAGGGCTAGTATTGTTAATTACACCGACAAAAGCATATGCTTACCCACTAATCCTGACCTTGACATTTGGTGACCCCTTCATGGGTGAATTAAGACGGCGCGGAGTTGAATCAGGGCCCGTAATTGCCTACGCTTGCGTGTTAGTTTATGCTATCTGGTTGGCATGCTGGTATGCCTTTGACACACCGCTAATCGCATGCCTTGTTGTCGCACCAATTGCCGTATTAAGTGAGACGCCAAGGCTGCGCTATATCGATGACAATGCTACAATGTTACTAATACCTCTTGCGGTGGTTGTAACTCTTGAACCATTCCTGAATGTGATGTAGATTTCAATATGTTAAAATGGGTTTTAGTGTAGGGTAAAGTGAACAGCATGGAAGAGAACGAAAGCAAATACTCCGAACCGCCCCAAGGGGCATATTATTTTGTCTACATTATATCGATGATATTGCTTGCAGTTGCCATGTTTGCGTTCCCTCTTTGGTAACAGATGGTCAAAAGCGACTGTTCAAATAAACAATCGCACACCTTGGATTATGTGCGGAATATCTGGGATGTTTGCATCACCAGATGAGGCAGTCATTCAACGCATGGTTAAGATTCTATCACATCGCGGACCAGACGGTAATGGTGTTTGGTCAGATGAACACCTTGCTCTGGGACATACCCGCTTGTCAATTGTCGATTTAATTGGTAGTAGTCAGCCAATTATTGGGGCAAATAATACAGTATTAATCGCCAATGGCGAAATTTACAATCACTTAGCTCTAAGGAAGCGGCTCAACTACCCGTGGAAGACTTCGGGTGACTCTGAAGTTATTCTCGCTTTACATGATAAGTTTGTCAAAAATGGAGGTAATGAAAAACATACTGAATGGGTTGCTGAACTAAACGGTATGTTCAGTTTTGCCCTGTGGGACGCAAACCGAAAAGAGTTGATCTTAGCCCGAGATGCACTTGGAATCAAACCATTGGTTAGGTGTGAGGTGGGTGGAAGTTTGCTTTTCGCTAGTGAGATGAAAGCCTTTCACGCCCATGAATCATATCAGCCACAATTGGACGAATTATCCCTTGCCCTGCGATTAGCCTGGGAATATAACCTTGATTCTTCCACCTTAATCGAGGGTGTTCATCAAGTGAGACCAGGAACTGTCGAAGTCTGGCGTTTGGATGATGAGTCACGACCATACCTCCATTCCAACGGTAGTTTCGAACGTCAATCAATAAACGCACAGTCAGAATGGAGTCCAGAAAACAACGCTCAGGCCTTACTTGAGTCATTTACCGTTAGCGTTCAGGAGCGGCTAATGGCTGATGTCCCAGTTGGTATCGTACTAAGCGGCGGTCTTGATTCGTCATTAGTTGCCGCAGTGGCAAGTGAAGCCGCTGCCCGTGAGGGAAAACCAGTACCAGCTTGCTGGACAGTCGCCGAAAGCGAGGATAATCCTGACTGGATTGCTGCAGAAAGTGTTGCTTCATCACTAAATTTAGTTCACCATCAAAAAATAATGTCTGAGGATTCATTTGTCAATGACATACCTAAATTGTCATGGCATGGCGAGGATCTTGATGTATCGGTGCTATTTTTTCAACCATTGTTCGAAGAGATGAGAAAACAAGTAAAAGTCGGCTTGTGTGGTCAAGGAGCGGATGAAATCCATGCTGGCTACCCACGTTACAAATCCTTGGA